>JNSL01000012.1_pt1 | contig 30014 bp, 29 predicted proteins | sample 210691 | NCBI WGS metagenome assembly JNSL01 (sample SAMN02808685, study PRJNA238866) | freshwater metagenome | biome: fresh water; feature: freshwater reservoir; material: water; isolation source: water column of the freshwater reservoir Embalse de Amadorio in Spain | place: Spain: Valencia ...
AGCTCGACTTAGCGAGCACCGCAACGCGCACCGCGTAGAACGGATCAAGCCGGTCTTTTCTCTTTCCCGTTACCCTCCGACGAACCGGAACCGCGAGTGCCACAATCACGATGGCGATTGCTGTCAGCGTGATGGGCAGACTCACGGGAGGCGCAAACGCGAACCCGCCATTGGCAACGATCGCGAGCTCGATGAGGTAGCCGGCTACCGCTGCCACGACCACGAGAACGACAATGATTCCCGCCGTCGTGCGCTTCACCGTGCCACCTCCGCCGGTCGTGTCTGGGTCGCGGTGAGCGCGGCCGCAATGTCGGCAACGCGTCCCGCTCCCGCAAGAGACGCGTCCGGGTCGAGTTCGAGCCAGGGGGCAAGTACGAATAGCCTGTTCGCGGCCTGCGGATGCGGTATCACAAGGTCGAGCTCACTCACTCGTGAGTCGCCATAGGCAACGATGTCAATGTCGAGGGTTCGCGCGGCCCAGCGCTGGGTGCGAACCCGGCCAAACCGTTGCTCGATGTGCAGGGCGGTGTGCAACAACTCGCGGGGGGTGAGGGTGGTCTGCACGAGCGCGACGGCGTTGAGGTAGGCCGGTTCATCCGGCGCGGGCCCCGCTGGCGTCACGGCGACCGACTCAACAAGAGACGACATACGCACAGAAAGGATGCCCGGGGACGATGCGAGTTCGCGTACTGCCTCGTTGATCGTGGGAGCTCGTTCGCCGAGGTTGGCGCCAAAGGCCAACACGGCTGCGACAGACACCGGTTCAGACATGAGTGTCTCGTTCGCGATGGATGGTGACCGAAACATCGTCAACCGAAACGCCCAGGTCGACCTGCGGTTTGTGCACCGTGACATCGACCGCGGTCACGAAGTCGCGGGCGAGCACGCTTCGGGCGATACGCTCCGCCAAGGTCTCAATGAGGTTGACCGGCTCACCGGAGATGAGTTGGGATACGTCGGCAGCTACCTGGGCATAGTCAACGGTGTGGGCGAGGTCGTCGGTCTGGGCGGCCGGCGACACCTCGGTGTGCAGCGTCACGTCAACAACAAACTCTTGGCCGCGCTCGCGCTCTCGGGTGTAGACACCGTGAAAACCTGTGGCACGAATTCCCGTGATCCGAATGATGTCGCTCATGCGCGCGGCCCTGAATCATCGGGGGTTGACTGCGACGCCGGTGAGGGGATCGCCCCGGTAGTCGCTCCAAAACCGGCCGTGCCGCGGGGCAGAGCGTCCAGGCGCGCCGCCTCAGCGCGCTCCGCAGCCTCCTGCGCCTGCAGCTTCGCCTGACGAATCAGCGCAGCAATCACCTTTTGGCGGGTTTCTTCTTCGCGGCGCATTTCGGTGGCGATGGCCAGCTCGGCATCCAGATCAAACTCGAGTTCGGCCAGTTCACGCGTTACCTGTGCGACCCGAAGGTCGCGCTCCGTATCGGCGGCCCGGGCGCGAATGTTGCGCGAAGGAACGCTCGCACGCAGCGCGGCAAAGGTTCGGGCCACATCGTGCACGCGCACACCCCAGGCTCCGGCGTTCGCCGCCAACACACTCACGGCCACACTCGCGTTGTCACGATCGTCGAGAGTGGAGTCCTCGGTAAGAAGGGCAGTCAAGAAACGTTTGCGTGATGCCCCCACGAGAATGGGGTATCCCAGGGCCATCAGTTCTTCCATGCGGCCCAACATTTGCCAATTGTGTTCGGCGGTTTTGGCAAACCCCAGCCCGGGGTCGAGAACCAGTTTGTCGCGTTCAATGCCCGCCTCAAGCAGGGCGTTCGCCCGGTTCAGGAGCTCACGCCGGATGTCGGTGGGAGCGTCCTTATAGATTGCCTTGGTGTCCATGTCGCTGGAGTGTCCTCGCCAGTGGCTAGCGATATAGGTCACACCCGTCGATGCCGCCGTCCGCGGCATAAAGAAGTCGGCCAAGCCACCCGAGACATCGTTGATGTACTGGGCCCCACTTTCCACAGCCAGAATCGCGGTGGACGCGTTCATGGTGTCGATGCTTACGGCCACGCCCGCGGCGGTCAGCGCTGAAATAACGGGCATCACCCGAAACTGTTCTTCTTCGGGAGTCACGCGTTCGGCGCCGGGCCGCGTTGACTCTCCCCCAACATCGACGATGTCGGCGCCCTGCGCGGCGAGTTCCATGCCGCGATCAATGGCGTCCCGAGTATCTAGGTAATCGCCGCCATCGCTGAACGAATCGGGCGTGACGTTGAGGACGCCCATGATGAGCGTTCGCCGCTCAGTCATCACTGCCACCGTGCATGAGTCCCATTATTTCGGAACGGGCCGCCGGCTCGCTCAGTTCACCACGTGATGCCACGGTGATGGTGCGACTCGACATCTGCCCCACGCCGCGGGCGGTCACGCACTGGTGAGCGCTGTCCAGCACCACGAGCACGCCACGCGGGCTCAATCCCTCGTCGAGCGCCGACGCAATCTGTTCCCCCAACCGCTCCTGAAACTGAGGGCGGGCGGCCAGGGCCTCCACCACGCGCGAGATGCGACCGAGTCCGACGATGCTCGCGTCGGGAAGGTAGGCCACGTGCGCCTGACCCACAAACGGGAGGAGATGATGCTCGCACACCGACCGCACGGCGATGTTTGTCACAATCACAGCGTCACTCTGCGAGCCCCCAAGAGAGGAGTCACCGGGCGCGGCGTCAATGGGCATTGTCTCTGCCAGAAGCGTTTGAGGGTCAACACCCACGCCCGCAAAGAGCTCTTCGTAGGCGTCTGCGACACGCGAGGGCGTCTCACTCAGGCCTGCGCGCGAGGGATCTTCGCCCACAGCGGCAAGAATCTCGACCACGGCACGGGCAATCCGTTCGCGGTCAACGGCCACGGGGTGCTCCTAGTTTGCTGCGGCAGGACGGGCCGTGGGCCGGCGCGTGGCACGAGGTTTGGTGGGCTTCGTGGGATTCTCTGAGGAGGTAGCCACCGCCTCGGTGACAACCTTCTTTGCCGGAACCTTGACCGGAGGCTTATTCGACGTGGGCCGCTTGGAACTCGACAACCACTGCGTGCGCTTAGCCAGCTTCTTGACAGGCTTAAAAATTTCGGCCAACTGCTCGTGATCGAGCGTTTCTTTGTCGAGAAGCTCTGAGGCAAGCTTGTCGAGAACGACACGGTTACTGGAGAGAACCTTGTACGCCTCGTCGTGCGCCTGTTCGATGAGCGCGCGAACCTCGTTGTCGACCATCTGGGCCATCTGCTCCGAGTAGTCCCGCTGGTGGCCCATGTCGCGCCCAAGGAATACCTCGCCCGAGGCCTTGCCCAGCTTTACGGCTCCCACAGAGGCTGTCATGCCGAACTCGGTCACCATCCTGCGAGCAATGCCGGTGGCTTTTTCGATGTCGTTCGACGCCCCCGTGGTGGGATCGTGGAACACAATCTCTTCGGCAACACGACCGCCCATGGCGTACGTGAGCTGGTCGAGCAGTTCGTTGCGCGTAATCGAGTACCGGTCTTCGAGCGGAAGCACCATCGTGTAGCCCAGGGCGCGCCCACGCGGAAGAATCGTGACCTTCGTCACCGGATCTGAGTAGTTCATGGCCGCGGCGGCGAGAGCGTGACCTCCCTCGTGATAGGCCGTGATGAGCTTCTCTTTGTCGCGCATCACGCGACTACGGCGCTGCGGACCGGCAATAACGCGGTCAATGGCCTCGTCAAGGGCACGGTTGTCGATGAGCTGAGCATCCGAACGCGCCGTGAGGAGTGCGGCCTCGTTGAGCACATTCGCCAGGTCAGCTCCGGTGAAACCGGGCGTCTTGCGCGCCACGACCTCGAGGTTGACGTTGGCCGACATGGGCTTGCCCTTGGAGTGCACCTCAAGAATCTTCTTGCGGCCCAGCAAATCCGGAGCGTCCACCCCGATCTGACGATCGAAGCGACCGGGGCGCAACAGCGCCGGGTCGAGGATGTCGGGCCGGTTGGTGGCCGCAATGAGAATCACGTTGGCCTTGGGGTCAAAGCCGTCCATCTCAACGAGCATCTGGTTGAGCGTCTGCTCGCGCTCGTCGTGACCGCCGCCCATTCCGGCTCCGCGGTGACGACCCACGGCATCAATCTCGTCAATGAAGATGATGGCCGGCGCGGCCTGTTTTGCTTGCTCGAAGAGGTCGCGCACACGAGACGCACCCACACCCACGAACATCTCAACAAAGTCTGAGCCCGAAATGGCAAAGAACGGAACGCCCGCCTCGCCGGCCACGGCTCGCGCCAAGAGGGTCTTTCCGGTGCCGGGAGGGCCATAGAGCAGCACGCCCTTAGGGATGCGAGCGCCAACAGCCTGGAACTTGGCCGGCTCGGCCAAGAAGTCTTTGATCTCGCGCAGTTCTTCAACGGCCTCTTCGGCGCCAGCAACGTCGTCGAACGTCACGGTGGGCGTTTCCTTGGTGACCAGTTTGGCTTTCGACTTACCGAACTGCATGATTCGGTTTCCGCCACCGCTCATCGACGACATCAGGAACCAGAACAGGGCGCCAATCAGAATGATGGGAAGCAGGAATCCGAGTGTGGAGAGAAGCCAGTTCTCGCGCGGCACGTCGTCGTTGAAGCCATCGGCGAGTGACGCATCATTGACGGCCTTGACAATCTCGGCGCCGCGAGGAGTGACCCAATAGAACTGCACCTGCTCGCCGAACTCGGCATCGGGCGTGATGAGCGTGAGATCGACGCGCTGATCGGTGTCGACAATGGTGGCCTTCGCCACCTTGCCACTCGAGAGCATGCTGAGGCCCACCTCGGTGTCAACCTTTTGGTAGCCGTTCATGCCGATGAGGGCGGCGCCAATCCACACGGCGGCAATCGCCAGGATGATGTAAAGGAAGGGTCCGCGAAACAACTTCTTGAAGTTCATGATGCCTCTCAGGCTATCGGACGCCGGACGGCTCTCTGCTGTATGTCCGCCGAAAGCGGACAGGCTTTCGCCGGTTGAGTAGCGCCTAAGGCGCGAGCTGTCGCCGGTTGAGTAGCGCCGAAAGCGCAAGCTGTCGCCGGTTGAGTAGCGCCGAAGGCGCGTATCGAAACCGCGACGACGGTGACGCGAGCGTCTCCGTTTCTAGGCGTGCGGGTCTTTGCCCTCGTAGACGTGTGGGGAGAGCACGCCGAGACCGCGCACGTTGCGGTACTTTTCCGCATAGTCGAGGCCATAGCCCACCACGAAGGCTGGCGGAATGTCGAAGCCCACGTATTTCACTTCGACCGGAATCTTGACCGCCTCGGGCTTGCGGAACATCGCACACACCTCAACGCTGGCAGCACCCCGAGACATCATGTTGTTCACGAGCCACGACAGCGTGAGGCCGGAGTCCATGATGTCCTCAATGAGCAAGACGTTCATGCCGGCAACCTCGGTATCGAGGTCTTTGTTGATCTTGACCACACCCGACGATTGCGTGCTCGCGCCATATGAGCTGACCGCCATGAAATCGAGGTGGGCATGAAACTTGAGTTCGCGCGCCAGGTCGGCCATGAGGATAACGGCACCTTTCAGCACACCCACGAGAATGACGGCGCCCGAGGGGTAATCGCGCTCGATGTCGCGCGCCATCTCGGCAATGCGATCGGTGATCTGCTTTTCGGTAAACAGGACCTGGCTCAGGTCGCTCCGAACATCCTCAATATCCACCGCGGCGCCTCTCGTTATTGGTGCTTAGAAACTACACGGCAAAGCCCCGCCGATTTGTTTTTTCGGGGCTACGGGCGCCGCCGTATCTCGAGTGCACCATCGAGGCGCTCAACAACTCCTCCGGGAATATCGACGGCCGACTGCCCGTGCCATGCCGTGACGAGCTCATCTACCGAGGCGAGGTGCGCCGCCGAGAGTTGGGCCAGATTGAGCTGACCGGATAGCCAGAGTCGGAGGCAACGGACTCTGACCGCAGGGTGCAGGGGGGCCAGGATTTCCGTGGAGAGCGTTCCTGCGCTGGCTACCGCCGATTGCAGGCTGTCAGCGGCGAGCGCATCCAAGTAGTCGGCATCATCGGTGAGTTGCGTTGCCGTGCGAGCAAGCGCCTCGGCAACGCCCGGGCCCAGCTCCTTCTCGAGAACCGGTAAGACGAGTGTTCGCGCCCGAACGCGTGCATAGGCAACGTCGGCGTTGTGCGGATCAGCCCACGGCTCAATTCCCTGATCCGTCAGTGATTGATGCACGATGTCGCGTCTAACCGCGAGCAGGGGGCGAACGATGAGAAGAGCGCCCCGCTCTGTCACCGCGCGCATTCCGGCGAGGCTGCGCGCGCCCGAGCCGCGACCCAATCCGAGCAACACCGTCTCGGCTTGGTCGTCGAGCGTGTGGCCCACCAGCACCGCTGCGGCCTGTGTTTCACGTGCAACCTCTGTGAACGCGGCATACCGTGCCGTGCGGGCATCCGATTCGGGTCCGGCGCCCGTTGGGGCTACGGCCACGCGTCGCACGACAACCGGATTCAGCCCGGCCGCTCGGGCCTGCTCAGCCGCCCGCTCCGCGACTTTAGCCGAACCCTCCTGCAGCCCGTGGTCCACAATGACCGCACCCGCGCGCACACCGCACTTGCCCTGCTCAAAACCGAGGGCCACGGCGAGCGCGAGCGAATCGGGTCCGCCGCTCAGCGCCACGAGCACGAGCGGGGCATCATCCGAAATCACCCAGCCGCCGGGCGCACCACACGACGGACTGCGACGCGCGGACTGCTTGGCACCCGGCAGTGCTGCATCCAGCGCATCGCGCACGGCCCGACGAACGTCGGCCATGGCAGGAGTGAGGCGCGGGCGAGTAGTCATCTTCCAGTAACCTTAATGCCGGCAGTGACCATCCCTACATAAGGAGCACCCGTGGGCGACTACGACGTCATCATTGAGATTCCGCGCGGAAGCCGGAACAAGTACGAAGTAGATCACGAGACGGGTCGCGTGTACCTCGACCGCGTGCTGTTCACGTCTTTCGCGTACCCCACCGACTACGGCTTCTTCGAGAACACCCTGGGCCTCGACGGCGATCCCGTTGATGCGCTCGTGCTGCTCGAGTACCCCGTCTTCCCGGGTGTGGGTGTCAAGGTGCGTCCCGTGGGCGTGCTCAACATGAGCGACGAGGCCGGCTCAGACGCCAAGGTGATCTGCGTGCCCTACAAGGACCCGCGCTGGACGCACATCCAAGACCTCGCGGATGTTCCCGAGCAGACCCGCAAAGAGATTGAGCACTTCTTTACGCGCTACAAGGACCTTGAGCCCGGCAAGTTCGTGAACATCGAGGGCTGGGGTAACGCGGCCGAGGCCGAGGCGATTGTGCAGGCCGGCTTTGAGAAGCTGAAAGCCGAAGGTCACTAGACGCGGTTTCGATACGGCCTGCGGCCTACTCAACCGACGACGCGGGATGCGGCCTACTCAACCGACGACGCGGGATGCGGCCTACTCAACCGACGACGCGGGATGCGGCCTACTCAACCATCGCCGGTTGAGCACGTCGAAACCCGTTGGTTAGATGCCGACGCCTCGGTTACGCAAGAAGGGCAGCGGGTCAGTCGACGATCCACCCTGGCGAATCTCGAAGTGCAAGTGGCAACCGGTTGACTGTCCCGTGCTGCCGATTCGGGCAATCACCTGACCGGGGGCCACGTATTCGCCGTAACCCACGAGGATTCCACCGCTCACAATGTGTGCGTAGGCGGAGGTAATGCCGCCCCCGTGGTCAACCCTCACAAAGTTGCCGTAGCCGCCGTACCAGCCGGCGTAAGTCACCGTCCCGCCCGAGACAGCGTAAATGTTCCAACCGCAACCAGAACCAATGTCAATGCCGTGGTGCCACGACGATGACCAGCCGCCTGGGGTCCACACGGGGTTGCGCGGGCCGTAGTAGGAGGTGAGCCGGCCCTGTGACGGAATGGTCCACCCGGAGTCACTGACCGCGATTCCTCGCTGAGCGGCTTCCTCCTGTGCGCGTTTGAGCGCCTCTGCCACACCCTGCTGGTATCCCGCAACGGTCCTCGTCGTTTCGTCTTGCAGGGCAGCGAGCTGGGCGCGCAGGGTGTCGAGGTCGCTCTGGTTGGCCGCGAGCTTGTCGGCCACCACCTGCTGGGCGGCAACGGCTGCCTGCATGGCCGCATCCGCCTCTGCCTTGAGTTTCTCGCGCTCGACCTTGGCCACCTTGGCCTGATCGGCCAGCGACTGAGCTTCGTTTTGCGCGGCCTTCGCCGTGTCATAGACCTGGGCGGATCGCTCCACCATTTTGCTCATATTTCCGAGCTTCGAGAGCAAATCGTCGGCGTTCGTGCCACCGTCGAGAAGGAGTCCGATGCTCATGTCGTTTCCGCCTGAGCGGTAGAGCTGGGCCGCGAGGCGCCCCGCCTCGGTCGTCGCCTGATCCGCCTCGGCTTGTGCCTCGGTGGCGGCAGCCGTGAGCTGGTTGTAGCGCACGTCCGCTTCATCAAATTTCGCGACTGCCGCGCTGTAGACCTCGCCAGCCTCCTGCGCCTTCTGAGTGGCCGCGTCGAGTTCCGTCTGAATCTGGGAGATGAATGCTTGCAGCTCGGCCATCTGCGCTTTTTTGGCGGCCTCGTTGTTCTTGGCGTTCTGCACGTCATTCCACGACGGGTAGGCATTAGCGGCACTCACGTTGATGCCGGCGGTCGCCACGCACGCTACCAGGACGACGGCAGCGGTAATGAGACGCAGGGCAGAACGCATGCCGTCACGCTAACAGGCGCAGTTGGGAGAACGACCAAAGGCTCCCGGACTGGCGGAAAACTCTCAGGTGAGAGTTGAGAGTCTCCTAGCTCGTGAAGAGGGGCACCAGTGCGCCCGAGAACACCTGCCAGGCCAGAACGCTCTTGGCGATCAGGCTCAGCGTGATGTACATGCGCTCACCTCGGAGGTAATCGCGCCATCCGCCAACCTGGCGATACTGCAGCACTTGGTTGATCGCGAAGGTGTTGAAGAACACGAACAGCGAGACGATGATGCCAATAACGAAACCGGGAACCTCGGCCGCGCTGGTCGAACCGGGCTGCAACGTGTAAATGAGGATGATGATCCACGGCACGATGCCCGTCATCGAGCCAAAGATAAAGGGCAGGAACTTCTTGTTGCCCGGCTTCTCGTACTTCTCCTGCAGGGCGCCGAACAGAATCATGCTGGCGTTTACCGCGAAGATGGCGAAGAGCGCTCCTACGTCGGTGGCGCCGGTCAGCTGAGCGATGAGCCAAATCATGACGGACGAGCTCAGGGCGTACTCGGTCCAGCGGAAGTAGTTGTGGTTCTTCTTAAGTCCGGCGGCGTAGCGGTTAAACACGCCCGGCAGAGAAATGAGGAAGTGGAAGAAGGCCGAGAGGAACAGGAAGCCCACGACACCCAAACCGAGGTTGACCTCAAACAGGGTCACGCGCTCGGTGGGCAGGTCGACCCCGGGAGGGCCGGTCATGTAGTCAACCGTGACGGGGAACATCACCTGGGTACTGATCTGCGTCAGGACAAAAAGGAACGCGAGGCCCTGCACAAGGTGAACAGCACCCGCGACAATGTTGTATGTGCGTAAGCGCTTGATCTGCTCGTCTGCAGAACGTTTTTTGCGAGCCATGGTGGGACCTCCCCGATTGAGACGCGAGACCTTCAACGCCTCCCTAGAGTTTGGTGGGATTGACGCGTGCTGTCCAGTCCCCCCGCCGATTCGCGCCAATACGCGTGTCTCCCCTATGCTGAATACTCGGTAATCGTTAGAGACGAAACATCCGGCCCCATCGTTTAGCGGCCTAGGACACCGCCCTTTCACGGCGGCAGCACGGGTTCGAATCCCGTTGGGGTCACGACCGGATGTAGACTCAATCCGGTTGCCGAAAGGTAGTACGCAAGGCCCTGTAGCGCAGTTGGTTAGCGCGCCGCCCTGTCACGGCGGAGGTCGCGGGTTCAAGTCCCGTCAGGGTCGCGGATGGGGCCCTTCTTCGGAAGGGTTTTTCATCTGGCGACGTCGCTCTCCGGAGCGATCCGCCTGGCTCTGTAGCTCAGTTGGTAGAGCGCACGACTGAAAATCGTGAGGTCACGGGATCGACGCCCGTCGGAGCCACCAAAAAACCCCCGATTACTCGGGGGTTTTTCGTGTGAGCGACAGGTTGCATGAGCGCGATTTGGGTGCTCGACCTAGATGGTCGTGGCGTCGATCACAAAACGGAACGCCACGTCGCCAGCGACAACGCGGTCATAAGCCTGGTTCACGTAATCGGCCGCGACCACCTCAACGTCGGCGGTAATACCGTGCGTCCCGCAGAAGTCGAGCATCTCCTGAGTCTCGACCGTGCCGCCAATCATGGATCCGCCGATGGACCGGCGACGCATCATGAGATTTGGAAGCGTGAGCGGGCGGTTGAGGTCGTTGACCGCGCCCACGACCACATACGTGCCGTCGAGTGCGAGCAACGAAATGTAAGGGTTCATGTCGTGGTCGCTGGGCAGCGTCGAAATGATGATGTCAAAACGTGAGTCGGACGCGGCCATGGCCGCCGGGTCGGACGAGACCAGCACCTCATCGGCGCCGAGCTTGAGGCACAGGTCGCGCTTCTCTTCGCTCGAGGTGATCGCCACGGTGTGAGCCCCCAACGCGTGGGCAAACTTCACCGCGAGGTGGCCGAGACCACCGATGCCGGCAACGGCAACCGTCTTACCCGGACCGGCGCCCCAGTGCTTGAGGGGGGAAAAGACGGTGATGCCGGCGCAGAGCAACGGAGCCACACCGGCGAGGTCGAGGCCCTCGGGAATGCGGTAGACGAAGCGCTCGGCCGTGACAATCTCCTGGGCGTAGCCTCCGTAGGTGAACGCACCAGGCATCTGCGGCTCCGGGTCGGCATAGGTAAAGCGCGGGCCTGTTCCGGTGCAGTAGCACTCCAGGTGGTCGAGGCACTGGGGGCACGTTCCGCAGCTGTCCACGATGACGCCCACGCCCACCGTCTGCCCAACGTTGAATCGCGTGACGGCTGAGCCAACCTCCAACACCGTGCCCACAATCTCATGACCGGGAACTACCGGATAGGGGCGCTCGCCCCACTCGCCGCGCACCGTGTGAATATCGGAGTGACAGATACCCGAATGGGTGATGGCCACGCGAACGTCGTTGGCTTCCGGCGTCCGGCGCACGATGTCGATGGGTTCGAGCGGGGCCGCCTCAGCGGTGGCGCCGATGGCGCGAACGGTGTTTGTCATTTTCTTCCCTGTGTTGTCTCGTGGATGGTTTCTATTTTGTCGTGAATCGATAGGTGGTGTGGTGCTCGTACTCGTCTCCCGATGCCAAAACAATCGTGGGCAATTGCGGCAGCAGAGGTGAGTCGGGAAAACGAACTGTTTCGAGGCAGACCCCGGCCCCCGGAACGTACGTGGCACCGTCGCGACCGGAGATGTTTGTGAGGTGGCATCCGAGGTACACCTGCAAAGCGGGCTCCGTCGTGATGATGTCCATTCTTCGGCCCGTCGAGGACGAGTACAGCGACGCCACAGGTTGACGTTTGCCCTCGCTCGACGCTCGAAGCTCATAGGTGTGGTCAAGCCCCGGCCACGGCACACCGGTTTCCTCGGGTAGTCGATCTCTCATGGTGCGCGCAAGTCGAAAGTCGAATCCGGTGTCTGTGACGTCCCACATCTCGCCCGTGGCGACAAGGTCGGCAGTCATGCCAAAGACCTGGTCACTCGCCACCCACAGCTCGTGGTCGAGCACGGATTCTCGTCCCCCCGATGACAGGTTCCAGTACGCGTGTTGCGTCATGGCCACCGGGGTGGCACGATCCGCCGACGCGCGCAGCTCGCACGTAATTTCGTTGTCGTCGTTCAACAGGTAAGTGGCCGCTGCCCGGAGGTTTCCCGGATAACCGCCCGCACCGTCTGGGCTGACGGTTGAAAAGCACACTCCGGTACCGCGCGACTCGGTTACCGGCTCGGCGCTCCAGGTCACCCTGTCGAGAGAGCCGTGAGGGCCGCTGTGTAACGTGTGAGAACTGTCGTTGGGCTCGAGAGTGAGACTGAGTCCGCCCCCGACGAAACGGGCATTTGCTGAGCGTCCGGCAACCCTTCCGATTGTCGCTCCCATGTAAGTATCGACATGCAAAACGTAATCGGCCTCATCATCGAAGCCAAGCACGCAGTTGTCGAGGTGACCGTCGCGGTCGGGCATGCGCACGTCAACGAGTCGCGCGCCAAAGGGCGCGAGCGTCATGCTCGCGCCCTGTGCGTTGGTTACTGTGACAAACGACGAGTCGGTCTGTCGTGGCACCGTTGCTACGTCCGTATGATCGAGACGCCGGAACGACGACGCGAGAGTGCGTCAATCGTGGCAGCGGCTACCAGAACGCCACCGGTGATGAGGAAGTTGGCGCCAGCAGGGAGACCGATGAGGCCCAATCCGTTGTCGATGATCGAAATCACCAAGGCGCCGACAGCGGCATAAGCCAAGCGGCCGCGGCCACCGAAGAGGCTCACGCCACCCACCACAGCGGCGGCAACACCCTCGAGCACAATGGAACGGCCGGCGGTTGATTCAATCGAGCCAATGCGGCTTGCGTGCAGGAGACCCGAAACCACAGCCAGCGTGGAACAGATGATGAAGGCATACAGACGAATCTGGGCGACCTTGATTCCCGCGCGACGTGCCGCCTCGGGGTTTCCACCGACCGCGTAGATGTAGCGACCAAAAACGGTCCGGTCGAGCACGAACGTTCCCACCACCAGAATGACGAGCACGATCGGAATCACGATGGGCACGCCCTCGATGGCCAGCAACGCCTGACCGCGGTTGACGCTGAGCAACAGCACGACGAGACCACCCAGGATGGCGATTGCCGCGACCTTGAAGATCAGCATGATGAACGGACGCGTGGGCAGACCCACCTTCGTCCTGCGCATGCGGTCAGAGAGACCAAAGGCAAAGGTGCCGATGACCGCAATAGCCAGCATCGCCCATCCAGCCCACACCGGCATGTTGTTGTTCATGATGGCCTTGAGCTCCGGCTGCTCGAGGCGGTAGATCCCGCCATCGCCAAGTAGCAAGAGCATGAATCCCTGCAGACCGAGGAAGAGACCCAGGGTTACCACGAACGACGGAACACCGATTCGCGAGACGAAGAAACCAATGAACGCACCGATGATGGCGCCGGCAACAAGAGCCAGAAGCAAGGCAACGAGCCAGTTCCACCCGAGCACGCCAAAAAGTACCTGGAAGACGGCCATGCCGGACCCCGCCGTTACACCGGCGGAGAGGTCAATCTCAGCGAGGAGAAGAACGAAGACGAGTGCACACGCGAGAACGGTGAGCTCGGCTGCCTGCACAAACAGGTTGGCGATGTTTCCTGTGGTGAGGAAGTAGGGGCTCAGCGACGCAAAGAGCGCGGCGAGAACGACGAGCGCCAGGATGGCCGGGAGTGACCCCATGTCGCCGCCGCGCACACGCTGGATGTAAGACCGGAATTGGTCGCGAACTGAGCCTTCGTGGCCGGTCGAAATAGGTGTAGGGGCGGACATCTTAGGCAACTCCCGTCGCGGTCTTGGATCCGGTGATGTAGGCCACGACTTCATCGCGGTTGGTGTTCTTGACCTTCAGATGGGCCACCATCTGGCCCAGATAGAGAACGCTCACGTTGTCGGCCACCTCAAAGACATCGGCGAGGTTGTGGCTGATGATGATGACGGCAATGCCGTTGTCGGCCAGGCGACGAACCAGATTGAGTACCTGTTCCGTCTGGGCCACACCGAGAGCAGCGGTCGGCTCATCGAGGATGACCATCTTGGCGTTTCGCAAAACAGAACGAGCAATTGCCACCGTCTGTCGCTGGCCACCGGAGAGAGACGACACTTTCTGACGAACGGACTTGACCGTCCGCACCGACAGTGATTGGAGCGCCTTCTGGGCGGCAAATTCCATGGCAGCCTCATCGAGAGTTCCGCCAACTCTTTCTTCGCGGCCCAGGAACATGTTTTGCACAATGTCAAGATTTTCACAGAGGGCGAGGTCCTGATACACCACCTCGATGCCCATAGCCGATGCCTGACGCGGCGAGCGGACGTTTACTTCTTCGCCCCGGAAAGTGAGTGTTCCGGAGTCGAAGGGCTGAACGCCCGAGAGTCCCTTGATGAGTGTCGACTTACCGGCTCCGTTGTCACCAACAAGTGCGGCGACTTTTCCCTCTTCGACGGTGAAATTGACGCCCTTGAGGACATCGACCGGGCCGAAACTCTTGATGACATTTGTCAGCTCGATGAGCGGGGTTCCCAAGATTATCTCCCTTGATAATGCGTAGCCGCCAGGCTGTGTGGCGACGGCGAGAAGGTGTTCGAAAAAAGTTTATTGACGAGAGTGGCGGGTGAAAGACCTCGCGCCGACCAGGTTCTGGTCGGCGCGAGGCCTTCAGTTACTCGTTATTACTTGATGCCTGCTGCAGCACAAGCGGCCGCTACGGCGCCTGCACACAGATCGGCTACCGTCACGTCGCCAGCGGTAACAACGTCAATAACGTTGTTAGCGGTGATCTTGGTGGGGGTAACTGCGATGAAAGGCACGCCGTTTGCTTCCATGTCAGTAGTAACCGTTTCGCCCTTCAGCAGCGAGATGATTACGCCGACTGCGGCCGCGGCCTCAATCGAAGCTGGCTTCCAGACAGTACACGTCTGCTTGCCGAGGAGAACGTTAGCCAAACCAGCTGGCGAAGCGTCCTGACCCGAAACAGGAACGGTGAGACCGTTCTTGTCGAGGATCGTGATAACGCCAGCGGCGTTGGTGTCGTTAGCAACCCACACAGCGTCAACCTTGCCACCGAGCGAGGTCAGAGCCTGCTCGAAGTTAGTGGCAGACTTTTCGCCGTCCCAAACACCAGCAGGCTCAGCGGCCGGCTTGATGCCTGCAGGCTCCATGACCGAAACGGCCCCGTCGTAGAACATCTTGGCGTTTCCGTCGGCAGCGTCACCGCCCATGTAGACAACAACAGCGGTTGCGGGATCCTTGCCAGCAGCCTTGAGGCCGTCAACAATGCACTCACCCTGGATGGCGCCAACGCCCTCGTTGTCGAACGAGACGTAGTAGTCGGCGCCTTCGATGGGGCGGTCGTAGGCAACGACGGGGATGCCCTGAGCCTTGGCCTCTTCGGCAACGGTTACACCGGCGCCCTGAAGGTCAACGAGAACCATCACGCCACAGCCCTTTGCAAGCTGCTGTTCAGCAATGGTTGCGTACTTCGAGGTGTCGCCACCGGCGTTCTGGATGTCGGTCTCGTAGCCAGCGTCCGCAAGTGCCGTCTCAAGTGCAGGACGGTCGTTGGCTTCCCAACGAGGCGACGACTCGGTGTCGGGCAGAATGACGCAGGCGCGAGCCGAGGCTCCCCCACCCGATGCCGAACATCCGGTGAGAAGCAGGGCTGAAGCCGCTACGACTGCACCGATTGAGATCAATGAAGTCTTCTTCATTTCTCTCCCTTCGTAGTTGTGTGTCTCGTGTTACGCGAACTACTTCGCGCAAGGTCTCGTCTTCGAGCCCTGGCTATATGTTGCCCTATGCAACAAATAGGTGCAAGTCATTTTGATTACGGAAACATAACGGAATAGTGAGAAAAGCCAGCATTTGTTGGCTCAAACCCTAAATTGACTCACCCGTTGCCGGAAAACGAAGACAGCGCGCGCGCATAGGCGGTCGAGATTGCCTCAACTTTTGGCCGGCTGACTGTTGAAATTACGTTGATCTCCCACGTCGGTGCGTGCCCAAGCAACAGCATGGCCGCTTGGTGCGCAGCGCCGTTGGCCACGTATTCCCCCGGGGCGGGAACGACGGCGGGTAGCCCGAAGATTTCCGCGGCAATCTGCGCGACCGCCGGGTTGCCGGCCGCTCCGCCAACAAGAAAAACGCGCGAGCTGACAACGCCCGCGGCGCGAAGGGCATCAAGTCCAGCACCGAGCCCACAGAGCATGCCCTCGATTGCCGCGCGGGCAAGGTTAGCCCGCGTGTGGTTGCCAAGAGTGAGTCCCGAAATCTGCGCCGTGGCATCGGGGAGGTTGGGCGTACGTTCGCCTTCGAAAAACGGCAAGAGCACGATGCCCTCTGCGCCGGGTTCTGCCTCCAGTGCCAAAAGCCCCAACTCGTCGTGGCTGACCTCAAAGAGGCGCGCGAAGGAATCCAACACCCGGGCCGCGTTGAGCGTGCAGACGAGCGGGAGAGCAGCCCCGGACGCGCTCGCAAATCCCGCAATGGTTCCCGTCGGGTCTGAAGTGTAGGTATCGGAGACCGCAAAGACGGTGCCGCTGGTTCCCAGCGAGACAACGACATCGCCCGGCCCGGCACCAACGCCCAATGCGGCCGCCGCGTTGTCGCCGGCACCGCACGCGATGAGGAGACCCGCGCTCGTGGTGTAGGCAACTTCTCCCGGTGCGACGATGCGCGGCAAGACGGGAAGGTGCCCGAGCACAAATTTAACGACGGCCGGCACGTACTCTTTCGTTGCCGGGGAAAAGTACCCGTTGCCGCTGGCGTCAGAGGCGTCAGTGGCAAGTGCACTGAGGTCTGGCCCCCGCTCGGATTGACCCGCAGGGCCGAAACCGGCCAATCGCCAACTCAGCCAATCGTGTGGGAGAGCGACCGCGGCCACCCGAGCCGCGTTGTCCGGTTCGTGCTTGCGCAACCACAGCAATTTTGTCGATGTGAACGAGGCAACGGGCAGCGAACCCGTCACGCGCGCAATCTCCTCAGCACCAAAGTGTGCGGCAATCTCGGTGGCCTCGGTGGCGCTACGCGTGTCGTTCCAGAGCAGAGCCGGGCGAATCACGCGTCCGTCATGATCGAGAACCACCATGCCGTGTTGCTGCCCACCGATGGAGATTGCGGAAACGTCATCCAGCCCGCCAGCGCTCGCGATGGCCTCCCCGAGGGCTTGCCACCAGGCCTCCGGGTCGACCTCGGTTCCCTCGGGGTGCCGTGCCGTGCCCTGTCGAACGAGGTCGCCCGTCTCTAGGTCGCGAATGATGACCTTGCAGCTCTGCGTCGACGAATCGACCCCAGCGACCAGAGTCATTGCCTAGCGCGCTCCCATGAGGTGTTCGATTGCGAGCTGGTTGAGTTTCACAAAACCGAACCCGCGGCCGTCGAAGTAGCTGTCTGCGTCAAATTTTTCGTACGCCGAGGCATCGGCAAGAAGGTCGGCATACGTCTCGCCGGGAGCGAGCGTGGTCTGCTGAATTTCAGCAACACGCGAGGCGACGAGGGCTGCCTGAACCTCGGGGTCCGACCGAAATGCCGCCGCGCGCTCCTTGAGCAGCAGATACATGCGCATGTTTGCCGCGGCCGAATCCCACACGCCGCTCCAGTCTTCGGTGCGGCTGGGCTTGTAGTCGAAGTGACGCGGGCCGTCGTAGGCACGCCCGCCGGCGGGTCCGCCAAATTCAAGGAGGTCAACGAGCGAGAAGGCGTTGAGCAGATCACCGTGGCCGAAAACCAGGTCCTGGTCGTACTTGATGCCCTTCTGACCGTTCAGGTCAATGTGAAAGAGCTTGCCGTGTTCGAGAGCCTGGGCAATGCCGGCGGTGAAGTTGAGACCCGCCATCTGTTCATGACCCGTCTCCGGGTTAAGCCCCACGAGTTCGGGGTGCTCGAGCGTGGCGATGAACGCCATGGCGTGACCGATCGTGGGCAGAAGGATGTCGCCACGCGGCTCGTTGGGCTTGGGCTCGATCGCGAAACGGATGTCGTAGCCCTTGTCGATGACGTACTGCGACATGAGGTTGATTCCCTCGCGGTAGCGCTTGAGCGCACCCCCGATGTCTTTCGCCGCGTCGTACTCGGCACCCTCACGACCGCCCCACATCACAAAAGTCTTGGCGCCCATCTCGACGGCGAGGTCGAGATTGCGAAGAGCTTTGCGCAGGGCAAAGCGGCGAACACCGCGGTCGTTGCTCGTGAACGCACCGTCCTTGAAGACCGGGTGACTGAAGAGGTTCGTGGTCACCATGGGCACAATCACGCCCGTGTCGGCCAGCGCCTTCTTCAACCGGTCAATCTGTTTCTGGCGCTCAGCGTCGGTGCTGCCGAACGCAAACAGGTCATCATCGTGGAAGGTCAAACCGTACGCGCCCAACTCCGCAAGTTTCTCGACGGCCTCGACGACATCAATTGCCGAACGCGTTGCGGATCCGAACGGGTCCTGCGCGTTCCAGCCGATGGTCCATAGTCCGAAGGAGAATTTGTCGTCGCGCGAGGGAATGAGTGAGGTCACGATTCTTTTCCTTTGCAGGCAGAGGTGGAATGATTTGTTGGCTGAGAGAACAATATACGACAATGGACAAGGGCGATAAGTGCGGTCCAGAAAACCTCCGGGCCGCGATGATTTCTCGTAGAGTTTTTTCTCGGTCACAAGCGAAAGGCGAACAGAGTGACACCAGCCACTTCTGCGCCCAAACCGCAGCCATCTGTGATGGGCAGTAACCGCGATCTCGTTCGTCAACACAACCTGTCGGCGGTTCTTCGTCTGCTGCGCAAACACGGAACCATGTCGCGCTCGTCGCTGGCCCAACGCACCGAATTGAATCGGTCGACCATTTCAGACCTCGTGACCGAGCTCGAAGAACTCGGCCTAATCCACGAGACCGAGGCTTCCGACCGCACCGGCGTGGGGCGGCCTTCACTGATGGTTTCGCTCACCGATGACGTGGTGGTTTTTGCCGTAAACCCCGAAACGGACGCCACCACGGTCGGACTCATCACGCTCTCGGGAAACGTTCTTCGCAAAGAGCGCATTGCCACTGCAAGCTCACCCGAGCCCCGCGATGCGGTGCGCGACGCCGGCGAAATGATTGCGCTATTGAGAAAAGATCTCCCCGCGCATGTGCGCGTTGCCGGCGTCGGCGTGGCGGTGCCCGGTCAGGTCCGGGTGGGCGACGGCGTCATACGTCTCGCCCCACATCTCAACTGGGTCGAGGTGCCGTTCTCAAGCATGCTCAACCAGGTCACCGGACTGCCCGTGGTGATTGACAACGACGCCAGCCTAGGCTCGATCGCCGAGCGCGATTACGGGGCCGGTCGTGGCTTCAGCGAAATCATCTACATGTTTGGAGGCGCCGGCGGAATCGGCGGGGGAATTATCCACGCGGGTTCCTTGTTGCGTGGCTCGGCGGGATATGCGGGCGAGCTCGGGCACGTCCGCATATCCGACGTGCCCCGTGATGACTACTCGGGTCTTCAGGGCACGCTCGAAGCACTCGTCAAGCGCGATGAACTGCTCGGCGCCCTGGGCATTGCCACAGCAGGTGACGACGAGCTAGCCTCGCGACTTGTTGCCCCACTCAGCGGCAGGGTAAAGAAACTCCTCGAAGGCCAGATCGACGCCCTCGCCATTGCCATCGGTAACTTCGTAAATATTTTCAATCCGGAGATCGTGGTGCTCTCGGGCTACCTCGCTGTTCTCTTCGGCTATGACTCCGATCGCCTGCTCAGTCGATTCCGTTGGAGCACGCTCAACGCTCCTCAAGATCGACTCATTGTGCGAACAGGCGAGCTAGGACCCAACCAGCTCATGATTGGAGCCGCCGGCCTTGCTTTTGCCCCGCTCGTCGCTCAGCCCGCGAGCACGCAACTCTTCCCTGCCCACACCAAGTAAACCCGGCTCGCAAAACCCCTCGAAAGGATTACCGTGTCTACTCTGCACCTGCCCGCGCCCCACATCGTCGATCCCGCCAGCGTTCCTGCGCTCCGCTGGGGAATAATCGGTCCGGGCGGTATTGCGCAGACCTTTGCCGACTCAGTGCACAAACACTCGACGCAGCGCATTGTCGCCGTAGCGTCACAAACACCCGGTAAAGCAGAGGCCTTCGCTAGGCCTCGGCAGATTGAGCACGCCCTCACGTCTTATCGGGAGCTTGTCGATCACCCCGACGTTGACGTGGTTTACGTCGCCACCACTCACGAGTTTCACCGTGAGCACGCGGAATTAGCTATTTCGGCCGGCAAACACGTGCTCATCGAGAAGCCTCTGGCCCTCAACGCGGAAGATGCTGAGTCTGTCCGCGCGACAGCTGCCGCCGCTGGCGTGCTGGCCATGGAAGCAATGTGGACGCGCTACCTTCCTCAGTCCGACATCATCCGTCGAGTTCTCGCCGACGGCATGCTCGGCGACATCGAGTTGGTCCTCACAGATTTTGGACAAGACCTTCGCATGATTCCGCGCCTCGTGAATCCGGTCAGTGGCGGTGCGCTTCTCGACTTAGGAATCTATAACTTTGCCTTCAGCTCACTTGTACTCGGCGACGCCCAGAAGGTGAGCGCGGTGGGAACACTCACCGAGACCGGCGTTGACGACACCACTTCAAGTCTGATGACCTACGAGAACGGGGCGAAGGCTATCGCCAACGTCACGCTCTCGTCGTTTACCCCCACCGCGGCATCTATCGCAGGAACAGCAGGGCTGCTGCGAGTTGATGGCCCCTTCTTCACGCCGACCGGGCTCCAGCTTTACCCCGCCGAATTCAACTCGCCGCCTGTCGCCACGTGGCAGGATGCGTCCGGAATCGCGGCGCACGAAGGATTGTGCTACCAAGCAACCGCGCTCGCGTCGTTTGTGGAACAGAAGCTAACGGATTCCCCACTTCGCCCGCTCGCCCAAGCAGTCGCCGACATCGAACTCATTACTCAGGCGCGCCACCAGGTCGGCGCGTATCTAACCGGCGAGCGCCGTTAGTGCTTCAACCACCAGAGCGTGGTCGTCCTGCTGGGGAACGCCACTGACAATGACCGAACCCACCACCACGTCGTTGACGATCAGCGGATAGCCGCCACCGGCGGGGGCAAAGTCAACCTCGTCCAGATTGAGGTCATCGAGCGTCTTGCCCTCAGCGGCCAGTCGCTGGCCCGCCAAGAAGGTTGGCTCGCCCGTGAGCTCAATGAGGTTGCGCTTGCGACGGATCCAGTTGTCATTGATGGGTGTTGCGCCCGGAAGTGCCACGTGAAACACCTCGTGGTCACCGAGTTTTACCGAGACGGCCATGGGCCAACCCTTGACGCGTGAGCGCCGAACCAGGTCTTCTCCCAGTGCTACGGCAGCCTCGTGATCCATGGCGGTGAAGCGAAAACGCGCGAACTCGGCTTCGAGGTCGGCGACGTCGGCGAGTACAGGAATCTCAGATGCGGGCACAGAAACAAACCTATCGCGTGCGCAATTGGTCGCAGATGTTCGACTTGTCGGTTTGTCTCACGAATTTCTCAGACTTGCTCCCTACGTTGTAGCCATGGGATTTCTTGATCGCCTTTTTGGCACAAATTCAGACGATGAATACCGCGAAACAACGAACCGAGTGCGGGTAGCTTCGGCGGCTCGGTCAGAAGACGAAGTGGCCGTAGAGCGTTACCGTTACCTTCTGCGCACGGCGCCACCCGAGACCATCGAAAAGGTGCACGAAGAAGCTTTCACGAAACTGACCCCCGAGCAGCGCAAGATGCTCTTTACTCAGCTTTCTGCCGATGCTCCTCGTGGCGAGGCGCCCAAGGCGGACGACGCACACTCACTGGCTGTTTCGGCAACGCGGTCTGAGATGCGCCGGCCCGGAACAATGGAGAAGTCACTGGGCAACGTGAGCGCGGCCAATGGCCAGGCTGGCGGACCAGCTGGTGGCGGCGCTCCCGGATTCGGATCGATGTTCGGGAGTTCGCTTCTGGGCAGCATTGCGGGTTACGTGATCGCCTCCACCCTGATGAGCGCCTTCCTGCCGTCATTCGCGGGCGATCCCGGTGCGGGCGACAGTTCGCAGGCGGGCTCCGAAGGCGGAGACGGTTCGGGAGACGCTGGAGCTGGCGGCGGAGAGTCCTCGGGAGAGTTCGCCTCGGCAGATGGCGGCGGATTCGATGGCGGCGGAATGGCCGATGGTGGTTTCGGCGACGGTGGCTTTGGCGACTTCGGCGGCATGGGCGACTTCGGCCTCTAGAAAGTCCCTCCCAGTTCGATTCCCTCACCTGATTTTGGCGTGTAAACTCCCTTTCTAGGTGGCGTCATTGTGGCGTTCGCCACAGAGGTTTTTCCGTGAAAGGAATGCGTGTTGTTTACCCGTCGCTTCGCCGTGATTGGCGCTACTGCTCTTGCCCTCGTTGCGGGCGTTACGGGAACTCCCCTGGCAGCGTATGCTGCCACGTCGTCAGTGGTGCCAACGTCGAACACGGTCGAAAGCCAGGACTGCCACGATCCGTCGCGCACCTCCAACAAGCGTTACATGTTCGACGGCGATGTCATTACGGTCAACTTTTTGAACTGCAATACCAATTACGCCTATGGCTACTCATCCCCGTACCCCACCTATGCCATAAATTATGGCGATGTTTACGTGAACGTGGCTAGCTCCGACGGTGGTCCCACCGGCCCTGTAGCCCCTGTAGCCGGAGCAAACTACTCGGTGCCTGCTTTCGACCGAAATTGTGTCAAGGTCAGTCCCACGGCGGCCGACCCGGTGAACTGGAGTAGCATTTCCCCGAACATCCCTCGGATCACCTCAACGATGACCAGCGCGGTAACCGCAGAATACGGTACCTTCATCTATGACAAGGGAACGGCATGCGGTGGCGCGTCAGGGTTTGACCGCCAGCAGATTGTTTACGGGATGTTGCCCGTTCAGCCTCAAGTGACCACGGCATTTGCCGCGCCTAGTGCGCTGCTTAATTCTCCGGTAAGTCTCGTGATCACCGTGAGCAACACCCAGGTGTTCCGTGCGGGGACTTACGGCACGTTCACCGGCCTGGGATTCACACTGGCACTTCCTGCGGGGGCCACGGGAGACGCGAGTGGCGCATCCACAACCTGTCGCGGGGCCTCGGCGGTGCGGGGCACTCGACCGAGGCGTCGTGCACAGTGACGGTACCTGTCACCTTCACAACGGAAGGCGCGAAGGCGCTCACATCGGCCTCGCTCATTGCCGGCGCAACGAACCGCGGAAACATCTACAACAACACGGCGGACTTCAACAAGGTCGCCGCGAACGTTACCGTTTCATCGGCCATCATTTCTCCGGCGACACAGAACCTTTCGGGTAACGCCGGCGCGGCCATCACGCCAACCACGCCGTTCACCCCGCAAGGTTTGACGGCGCCGATCACATACTCAATCTCTCCCGCCCTGCCGGACGGTCTCAGCATTAACCCTCAGTCAGGAGTTGTTTCCGGCACCCCGAAGAACCAACAGGACGCCCTGACCTACACGATTACCGCCAGCGACGGCTCGAAGTCTGCGACCGCTCAAGTCACCATCACAATTGCGGCCGGTGGTGGCGGAGGCGGCGGCCTGCCCGACACTGGCACATCGCTCGCGATTGTGGGCGCCACCCTCGGCACCGCCATGCTTCTCTATATCTTCGCGCTCTTCATCTTCCGCGGTCGCCGCCAGCTCGGCTTCCTCGCCGTGAACGATCAGGTCTCGGCCCGCATGGCTCAACTCGACGCCATGCTCACCCGCATGGAAGACAACGCACGTCGCCGGCGCAACCGTCGACGCTAATAGTCATCATGAAAGGGCCTCGGGGTGAACCCCCGGGGCCCTTTTCTTGCGGGAGCCGCTACCAGAAGTAGGCGGGGTTCAGCGCGATTAGCAGCACGGCCGTCCAATGGCAGAGGAACGCCACGAGGGTGAGCGTGTGAAAGATCTCGTGAAAACCAAAAACGCCCGGCACGGGGTTGGGGCGCTTCACGGCATAAATCACGGCACCGGCGGAGTAAGCCGCGCCGCCAACCATGATGAGCACCATCATGGCCACGTTGGCGTTCACGAGGTCAACGACGTACATCATGGCCGCCCAGCCCAGCAGGAGGTAGAGGGGCACGTAGAGCCAGCGCGGAGCGTGAATCCAAAACATGCGAAAACCGATGCCGAGCAGTGCGCCACTCCACACGAGAATCAGCAGCAGAAATCCCTTGTCGAAGGGCAGAGCCATCACGGCGAGCGGCGTGTAGGTGCCGGCAATCAGCAGGAAGATGTTGGCGTGATCAAAGCGCTTGAGGAGGACGCGTGTGCGCGGCTTCCAATTGAAGCGGTGATAGAGCGATGAGATCCCGAAAAGCAGGATTGAGGTGAGGGCAAAGACGGCCGAACTCCACTTGGCCGACAACCCGTCGGCCAGCACCACGAGCACGATTCCGGCGGCAATGGCGACCGGGAGAGTTCCCGTGTGAATCCAGCCGCGCCAGAGCGGCTTGGGCTCGTCTTCGGGCAGCGGAGCAGCAGCCTCCAGCAGCGGAAGGCTCGGTACGCGTGGCTCAAACTCTTCGGTGTCTGCCACGCGTCCCCTTTCGACGGGTCGCCTTCAGCCTAAGCCGTGCGGTCTGAGTTAACCCCGGCAATGCCTCCGTCAACACCACGGCCGTCGGGACCGCGGGGGTTTCCCACCGGCTGAGCCAAATTTCCGTAGGTGTCGGGCCGACGAGTGGCCAGGAACGGAAACAGGTCCAGCCAGTCCCGGCGCTGATCGAGGTCGAGATCCGCCACCAGCACGGCGTCCTCGGCCCGGCCTGCCTCAACAAGTACGCGCCCGTAGGGGTCGGAGATGAACGACGATCCGTAGAAGTCGATGAGCCCCTCATTGCCCCAGCGATTGGGCACCACCATAAACGTTCCGCTGTTGATGCCGTTAGCGGTAATCACGTGTCGCCAGAGGGGGGCCGTGTCGAACTCGGGGTGATCCGGTTCGCTGCCGATGGCTGTGGCATAAACGAGAACCTCTGCCCCGGCGAGGGAGTAGGCCCTGGTGACCTCGGGAAACCACTCGTCCCAGCACGTGGGCATGCCCAGCTTGAGTGGCGTAGGGCCTGCCGTAACGGCATAAACGGGGTAGGAGTCTGTGTCGGGTCCGGCCGCAAAGTACTCGTCTTCGTAATACCCCGCGGTAACGGGGATGTGCAGTTTGCGGGTGCGTCCGTGCAGGTTGCCCGCAGGGTCGACGAGGATGGCCGTGTTGTAACCGCGGCCGTCGGCCAGCTCCACCGATTCAAAAAGGCTCGCGTGCACCCAGATGCTGTGCTCGCGCGCCGCCTCAGCGGCCAGAGCGAAAGTGGGGCCGTCGGTCAACGACTCGGCCACGGCCCGCGGAAGTCCCGAAGGTCGCGTATCGGCCATGTATCGACTCAGCGTGAGCTCAGGGAGAAACACAATCTGCGCGCCCGCCTCGGCCGCCAACCGGATGCCCTCCCGAATGTTTGCCGCGTGTTTTTGCGGCTCAGGCACCCAGTGACATTGCAGCGCGGCCACACGAACCGGCTGACGATCGGGAGAAAGCACGCGCGAGCGAGAAGGTAACGCCTCGCCGGTGATCACGCGCATCGCCACGGAGCTACTCCAGATTCATTCGTGGAACGACAACCTGTTTAATAATCAGAATGATCGACGCCGCAATGGGAATCGCCACGAGCGCCCCGAGAACACCCATGAGCGTGCCGCCAGCGAGGGCCGCGATCACCACTGCAGAGCCGGGAATCGAAACCGCTTTGTTCATGATGCGCGGGCTGATGACGTAAGCCTCGATCTGCATGTAAATCAGGAAGTAAATGAGAATGACGAGGGCAGTGAGGGGACTGGCAAGAAGTAGCTGGCTGAAAGACACCACGACGCTTGAGATTACGGTACCAATGAGCGGGATGAGTGCGAGCAGGAACGCAACGAATGCCCAGACGATGGCGGCTTTTCCGCCAATAGAAACGAGAACAATAAAGCAGAGCACACCGTTGAGTGCCGCGAGAGCGATCTGGCCCACGACGTACTTGCCTACTCCTCCTGTGATCTCTTCGGTCATGCTGGCAAACGTGTCACGCTTGCTGCGCGGAACCAGTGAGTAGGCAAATGACTTGATGCTGTCGAGTGATGCGGTGAAGTAGAGCGTCAAAATGACGACGATAATCGTGCCGGTGACGCCGGTGGCAACGCCCACACCAACGTCGAGCAGGCCGCCCGCAACACTGGTGAAGTTTGCCGGATTCGACACCCAGGTTGTTAGCTCCTTGATAATCGCGGTCAGGTCAACAGATGTCCCGATCTGTTGAGTGATCCAGATGAACCAGGGCTCGGCCGTGATGTTTTTCACCAAATCCGGTAGACCCCGGATGAATGACGATGTTTGGTCAATCAATGAGGGGAGGACGGCCCAGACAACCCCAATGATGACGCCCAAAAAAATGACGACGACGGTAACAAGGGCCGCCCACTTGGGGAAACGACGGCGCACAAGGAAGGCGACAGCGGGCGAGAGTCCCAACGACACGAAGAAGGCGACCCCGATGTAGGTGAGCACGGTGGCCAAGGAGCCAATCATGGTCATGAGGAGGAGCGCAAGACCCACGCCTAAGGCGGCAATAAAGCCGAGCCGGAATGGTTTTTCAATTTTCATGTCAGATTCCTCAAGGATTACCAGGGGGCCACGCCAAGGCCATCTTTCCCGAGGCCCATCACTAGACAATAGACCGAAAATACACCGGCCATGAAACCGATGATCTGAAATTGGCGGCGCATGGTCCACCCATAGAGCTTCGACAGGAGGTCTTGCGCACGCGGCCCACGGACGAGCCGCCAGAGAGCGGGCAGCAGGGTAGGCGACAGCGCCAGGGCGAAAAGAAGAAACACCATTGCGCCTTGAACCCACGGTGACGTTCCCGACGTGGCGATGTCGTGCAGCCCTGGAACCAGGAGCGCGAAACTCGACACATCCTTAATGCTGAGCACAAACGCAACACCAAAAAAGGTGATGCCCCGGGCCGCGGACAGCCTTCGACGCATCGCGGCCTCTGACCTCGCGCTCAACTCTGGGTGCGGACGAAAAAGCCAGACGACCACTCCGATGAGTACCGCAGTGGCAAGGAGGAAAAGTATGCCCTGCACCACATGGGGCCCTGTCGATGACCTTTGAGGGAGCTGCGCGAATCCCGTGAAGAGAGCCACACACGCGATACCAAAGGCACTTGCTGACCCAGCAATGACAAGCACCGTGCGCTTGGCCCACGAATCACCCACGGCCGCCAAAATCTGCAGACCCAAAAGTGATGGCGTCATGGCAGCGCCAATGCCTAAGGGGATGATGCGAAGCAGCGTATCGAGCACCTCCTCATTCTGCCCTGAATCGCTAACCCGAATAACATGGGGAGGAACAAGCCCCCCGAGGAGACCCATGTCACGCGCGCGCACCATCCCCCTATTGGCCAGTTTTGTGTCAGTCCTTGCTGTGCTTGCGGGGTGCTCAGCGAACCCGAATCTCCCCAAGAGCGATGCGGAAAGGAAGGCCAGCGCTGCTGATGCCACGTCCTCCGTGGAGTGCGCCGGTGTATGGCTTCACGTTGACTTCGATATTCTCGGGGCCCCCCTCATCGAAACCTGCGTTGACGCCGTGGCTCCCCTTGAGGCCATGACGGTGCTCGATGCTGCCGACGTAAAGATTACCGGAACCGCCGACTACGGCCTCGACGTGGTGTGCCGTGTCAATGGTCTCCCGGCGGCCGACCAAGCACTCAAGATTCCCGGACACGAGTCTTACCGCGAGACGTGTGCCACTATGACACCCGCGTTCGGCTACTGGTCGGTGTGGGTTGAAGACCGGGCGACGGGGGAATGGGACTACGCGTCGGCGGGAATAGACGACCTCACGTTGGCTCCCGGTGAGTCGCTGGGCTTCACGTTCACGAACGGCACACACACAGACCCGCCCGTCGAGCCGTTGACCGAATAGATTCGGCAGCGGGTTCACCATGCTCACGAACGCAACGCGCCGAGACAGCCGGTGGCAACCGCTGTGGCTCGGCCTGTGGGTCGCCGCAGCGTTTGTGGTGGGTCGCCTCCTGTTTCGCTTCTTCTTTGGGGGCGCCGGGGGCGATGGTCCAATACTGGCATCCCTTCCGCGCGTGGAGCTGCCGGGGTTCTTTTCGAGTGTGACTCTCTTCGGGCAGGTGACGCTCGGTGGACTCACGAATACCCTTCTGGGCGCGCTCCCGCTTGCCGCGTTCATCGTTGTGTCGGGCCTGCTGTTCTCCCTCATCGACGTGCGCCGCCTGCTGATGCGCACTCGGTCGTGGGGCGGTGGCACCGCGAGCTTATCTGCGGTACTCATTGCCCTGGCCATATTGCCTGAGATACGGGTAACAGCGATGCGTCTTTCTCGCGCGCGGCGCCTTCGGACGCACCGCAGAGGCATTCGAGGCGTCATCGCTCCACTGGTGGGAGCGACTGTGGAGCGCGCGACGGCTCTGGCGGCCAGCCTCGAGGGGCGAGGTTTCCTCAACGCCTCCCGCGCTCCCGAACCGGACTGCGCGGCCCCCATAGTGGCCGATAAGGTCACCCTGAAACTGCCCGACGGCCGCGCAATTCTTGCGGATGTCAGTTTCTCTTTGGCCCCGGGCACCCTCACACTGGTGACTGGTGCGACCGGTTCCGGCAAGACCACTCTGCTGCGTGCCGTGGCGGGGCTCTTTGAGACGTTCGACCGGGGGATCCAATCGGGACGCCTGAGCGTGGGTGGGTTTGACCGACAGGGGCTCTCGGCCCGCGCCACGGCCGCTTTCGTCTCGTACGTTCCGCAGGATCCTCGCTCGAGCTTTGCCAGCGTTACCGTTGCCGAAGAGATTGGTTTGGCCCTCGCCCTTCGCGGTGACAACCGCCACTCTGTCGACGCTCGTGTGGCCATTCTGGCCCGAAACATGGGTGTCAGTCACCTGCTCTCGCGCTCGGTCCACGAGCTCTCCGCGGGTGAGGCGACCCTCGTCGCCCTGGCGGCAGCACTGATCAGCGAACCGACGGTTCTCCTCATTGATGAGCCCTTTGCCGACCTCGACGACAGTGCTCTCGATCGTGTGGCCGGCCTTCTCCGCACCCTCGCACTCACGACAGGAATCACCACTGTCGTGGCCGAGCACCGCATCACTTCGCTGGTCTCGGTGGCCCAGGCACGACTGCACGTCGCCCACGGCACGATTCGCGCGGTGGGCATTGCCGAGCCGGTGGACGCTGCCGAGCCCGAAGATGTCGGCCAACCGCTGGATGCTGCCAGGCAGATGCCCCACGGCAGCAGCGTCACAACTGGCTTCGAGCGGCCGATCGCAGCAATCGTGGGCCCGAACGGTTCGGGAAAGACAACGCTCCTCTGGGCGTTGAGCCTGCCCGGAGGCGCAGCCGCGGCGCACATTCGGCTCGTTCCCGACAATCCCATCGACCTGTTCACTCGTGAGAGCGTTGCCGAAGAGTGTCGAGCACAGGATGCCCGGCGTGGTCGCCACCCTCACGCGTTGTTGACCACACGAAGCATTGTTGAGAGACTGCTCGGCGGCCCGATTGACCCCGACGCGCATCCGCGTGACCTCTCCACCGGGCAACAGCGCGCCCTCGCCATCGCACTCCAACTGCAGAGCACGCCCGATTACCTGCTGATTGATGAGCCCACCCGCGGGCTCGACCCTCGGGCGCGGCAGGAATTGGCCCGGTTGCTGACTCGGGTGAGTGACTCTGGTACCCGCGTGCTCATCGCCACGCACGACCATGCGTTCGTTGCGCTGATCAACGCAACCATCATTGCCACGCCCCTGGATGAGTCATCTTCGGCGCCTGACTTCCTTGCTACGGCCTTTGTTCCGCGCGGTGTTGCTTCTCGCCGAGAGGTGGTGGCACCGTGACAGCCGGGATCTTCGCCACAATCAGCGTCGTTGCACTGGGCAGTTTTGCCTGGCCGTTTGTGGTGCCCGCCAGCGGCGACCTCGCCGAAACCTGGACCATGGTGATCGTCTGCCTGCTGGTGCCAGTGCTCGCCGTCATTGCGGTGATTGTGGCAGAGCGCGGGGTGACCGGTCGCCCCGATGCGGCAAAGTTTGTGGCCATGCTGGGTCTCTTGGCGGCCGCGGGTGCCGTGGTGAGACTTTTTGGCTCGGCCGCCGGAGGCATCGAAGCCGTTTTTGTGATTCTCATCATTGGCGGCGCGGTCTATGGTCCGCGTTTCGGCTTTCTCCTTGGTGCGGTGACCATCGGGGTGTCGTCACTCGCGCTGGGGCTGCTCGGCCCCTGGGTGGGCTTCCAGATGTTCGCCGCCGCCTGGGTGGGCGCCGG
>JNSL01000030.1_pt1 | contig 29889 bp, 29 predicted proteins | sample 210691 | NCBI WGS metagenome assembly JNSL01 (sample SAMN02808685, study PRJNA238866) | freshwater metagenome | biome: fresh water; feature: freshwater reservoir; material: water; isolation source: water column of the freshwater reservoir Embalse de Amadorio in Spain | place: Spain: Valencia ...
GCCGTTAGCTGAGAACATGGTCAGCGAAAATGCAACTAGACCAAGTGACATCATAAGTATTTATGGTGGAAAAACCGTCGAGGTTTTAAATCCAGATGCTGAAGGTCGATTAGTTTTAGCTGATGCAATTGTTAGAGCACAGGAAGTTGCTAAGAAAGCTGGCGGGCTAGATGGCATCATCGATGTTGCAACTCTTACCGGCGCACAAGTTGTTGCTCTTGGAACTCGAACCAGTGCGGTCATGACAAATGATGTGGAATTTTCTCAACAATTTTTAGAAGCATCCGAGAAAGCTGGTGAAGCCTTCTGGCCAATGCCACTTCCCGAAGAACTCCGCGCATCACTTGATTCACCTGTCGCAGATCTTGCAAACATCGGTGACCGAATGGGCGGGATGTTGGTCGCTGGCCTCTTCTTGAAGGAATTTATTGAGCCTGATATTTCATGGCTTCATTTAGATATTGCAGGGCCTGCATATAACGAGGCCACTCCACATGGATATACGCCAGTTGGTGGCACCGGAATCGCTCTCCGATCCCTCGTAACCTTGGTCGAGTCGGCTTCATCACAAGCCCCGCGTTCAGCATAAATCTTCAATCAACCTCGAATTAGGCTCTGGTGGAATTCGTGGCAAGATTGGGCTTAAGTTTCATCGGTTATTAGCGAAAGGCGTTCTGTGTCGCAATTTGATGTAGTGATTCTCGGTGGAGGCAGCGGCGGATACGCCTGCGCCCTACGTTCATCTCAACTAGGTTTATCAGTTGCTTTGATCGAGGAGAACAAGCTCGGCGGCACATGTTTACATCGCGGTTGTATCCCAACCAAGGCGCTACTTCATGCTGGCGAAGTTGCCGATAGCTCGCGCCACTCCGCTGATTTCGGGGTAAATACCCAATTCATCGGCATCGATATGTTGGCAGTAAATGCTTACAAAGATGGCGTTGTCTCAAAACTTCACAAGGGGCTGCAAGGTTTAGTTAAGTCTCGTAACGTTACCTACATTGAAGGCCACGGCCGTTTAGTTTCTAAGAACGAAGTTGAAGTAAACGGCGTTAAATACACTGGAAAAAACATCGTTCTAGCTACTGGTTCATATCCAAAGACGCTTCCTGGTCTGGATATTGATGGCACTCAAATAATTACTAGTGAGCAAGCCATTGCCATGGACCGCGTCCCAAAGAGCGTAATTGTTCTTGGTGGCGGAGTTATTGGTTGCGAATTTGCATCTGTCTGGAAATCCTTTGGTTCTGAAGTAACCATCATTGAAGGCCTGCCCCACTTGATTGCTCTTGAAGATGAATCTTCAAGCAAGGGCCTAGAGCGCGCATTTAGAAAACGTGGAATTAATTTTGAACTTGGAACACGCTTTAAGTCAGCAAGTAAAGATGCCAAGGGCGTAACCGTGACTCTTGAGGATGGCAAGACCTTTACTGCCGAAGTTCTACTTGTTGCAGTTGGTCGTGGCCCAGTTTCCGCAAACTTAGGTTATGAAGAAGCTGGCCTAAACATGGACCGTGGTTATGTTTTAGTTGACAACAAATGTCGCACAAATGTTCCGGGGATCTGGGCTGTTGGAGATCTAATTCCAACGCTGCAACTGGCGCATGTTGGATTCGGTGAAGGCATTTTGGTTGCTGAAGAAATCGGTGGCTTGAATCCGCGCCCAATTAATTACGACGGCGTTCCTCGTGTTACTTATTCTGAGCCAGAAGTTGCATCTGTTGGCCTTACTACTGCACAGGCTAAAGAGCGCGGACATGATGTCGTGGAATTGAATTATGACTTAGCCGGAAATGGTAAAGCCCAAATCCTAAAGACGGCTGGCGCAATCAAGTTGGTTGCAGCAAAAAATGGCCCAATTCTTGGAATTCATATGGTTGGCGCCCGAGTTGGCGAACTTTTGGCTGAAGCACAATTAATATTCAACTGGGAGGCAGAAGCATCTGATGTTGCTGCTTTGATCCATGCTCACCCAACGCTTTCCGAAGCTGTTGGCGAAGCACATTTAGCACTTGCTGGTAAACCACTACATGCACACGGGTAACGGGAGAAAATAAAATGACCTTTTCTGTAACGATGCCAGCACTTGGCGAATCGGTAACTGAAGGAACTGTTACGCGTTGGTTGAAAAACGAAGGCGATATGGTGGCTGTAGATGAGCCACTCCTAGAAGTTTCTACTGACAAAGTTGACACTGAAATTCCTTCTCCAGTTGCCGGAATTCTGCAGAAGATTGTTGTTGCTGTTGATTCAACTGTGGCAGTTGGTGCAGAACTTGCAGTAATTGCAGATGGTGCTTCAGGTGCTGCTACCCCAGCACCAGCTGCTCCAGTTGCTGCCGCACCTGTTACTCCACCACCAGCCCCGTCCGCGCCAGTTCTCGCTGCTCCCGTAACTCCTGCTCCTGCTGCTCCAGTCGCTGTTCCATCTTCAACCGGAACTATTGTGACAATGCCAGCACTAGGTGAATCCGTAACTGAGGGAACTGTTACACGTTGGCTTAAGAACGTTGGCGATCAAGTAACTGTTGATGAAGCACTTCTCGAAGTTTCTACCGACAAAGTTGATACTGAAATTCCATCCCCAGCAACCGGCACTTTAGTTTCAATTGATGTTGCAGTTGATTCAACAGTTCCAGTTGGTGCTCGACTCGCAGTAATTGGTGGATCTGGTGCTGCCGTTCCAACACCAACTCCTGCAACTCCTGCGCCAGTTGCTCCAGTTGTTGCAGCCGCCCCTGTTACTCCACCACCTGCGCCAATTGTGGCAGCACCCGTAGCACCAGTCGTTGCAGCGCCAGTTGTCTCTCAAGTTTCCAACGATGATGCGTATGTAACACCAATCGTCCGTAAATTTGCTTCTGAACATAACGTTGATCTCTCGAAAGTTAAGGGCACCGGTATTGGTGGCCGAATTCGCAAGGAAGATGTTCTTGCTGCAGCTCCAAAAGCAGCAGTTGCTTCTCAAAGTTCACCTGTTGCTGCTGCTCCGGTTTCACAATCCAGTGCTGCACCTGTTGCGGTTTCACCATTGCGTGGAACAACAGTGACGATGTCCCGACTTCGCAAAGTTATTGCAGAACGCATGCTCGAATCACTTCACGTAAGTGCGCAATTGACCACCGTCGTTGAAGTAGATGTGACAGCGATAGCTCGTCTGCGCGATCGCGCAAAGGCGTCCTTCGAAGCCCGCGAGGGCACAAAGCTCTCATTCTTGCCATTCTTTGCAGTTGCGGTTTGTGAAGCACTTAAGCAGCACCCAGTATTAAATGCTTCAGTAAATGGCGATCAAATTACTTATCACAACGCAGAACACCTTGGAATTGCAGTTGATACTGAACGCGGTCTTCTTGTTCCAGTAATACGCGATGCTGGCGATTTAAATATGGGTGGCGTCGCTCGAAAGATTGCAGATGTCGCTGCAAGAACTCGTGATAACAAGATTTCACCTGATGAACTTGGTGGCGGAACTTTCACAATTACAAATACCGGAAGTCGCGGTGCACTCTTTGATACACCAATCATCAATCAACCTCAGGTAGCAATTCTTGGCTTGGGTGCCGTTGTTAAACGCCCTATGGTCATGAAGGGCACTGATGGCGGAGAAACTATTGCGGTTCGCTCAATGGTTTACCTTGGTCTTTCATACGATCACCGAATTGTTGATGGTGCAGATGCTGCAAGATTCTTAGTGACGCTAAAGGATCGCCTAGAAGGCGGCCGTTTCGAATCTGATTTGGGTCTCTCCTAAGTATGCCTACTCGCCTTCCGCCACAACGCGTAGCGGTTACTGGAGCATCCGGACTAATCGGAACCGCGTTAGTTGGTCACCTTCGCAGCGAAGGACATACCGTCCAAAGATTTGTTCGTCGCCCTGCCATTGCGCGTGATGAAATCAGCTGGGATCCTAAAGCCGGTACCGTTGATTTAAGTGCGCTCGAAGGTGTTGATGCAGTAATTCATTTGGCTGGAGCAGGAGTCGGCGATAAGCGTTGGACTAAGAAATACAAATCAACAATCTTGAACTCTCGTTTACTTGGAACAACTGCGATTGCTAATGCAGTTGCAACTGTGAAGCCTTCGGTTTTTATCTCAGCAAGTGCAATTGGTTGGTATGGTGAAACCGGAAACCGCGCAGTCACTGAATCTGATCGTGGCGGTGATGATTTTCTAGCTGCGGTCTGTCGAGAATGGGAAGGTGCTGCAGATCTCGCTGGTGATGTTCGCACCGTAAAGATAAGAACTGGTTTAGTTCTAGATCCAACTGGCGGCGCACTTGGAAGAATGATCCCACTCTTTCGTTTTGGCCTTGGCGGAAAACTTGGAAATGGAAAACAGTGGTGGTCTTGGATTACCTTGCACGATCAAGTTCGGGCTATTTGCCATTTGATGGAATCAAAGATTTCTGGACCAGTGAATTTAACTGCTCCTAATCCATCTACAAATCAGGAATTTACCGCCGCTCTTGCACGTGCAATGCACAGGCCAGCTCTTTTCCCTGCCCCAGGTTTTGCCCTGAAACTTGCTCTAGGCGGTTTTTCGACAGAAATTTTGGGCTCAAAGAAAATTCTTCCACAAGCTCTGTTAGACGATAATTTTGTCTTTGATTATCCGCACTTAACAAGCGCTCTAGAAGCTCTTGTTGTCCCTCACTAAATAATTGCTAGTGCAGCTTGGCGCCCAGATTTCATAGCGCCATTTTGCGAAGGAACACTCCTGTGGTCGCCAGCTATATAAATTCCATTTCTAATCTTCGGAGACCGATTCAATTGATCTAAATCAGTCCTGAATGGCAGAGACTGCTTGATCTCATATCGTGCAGCTAAATCCCAATTTCGAGTATCGCATTTCCAAAATCTCGATAACTCTTTTCGGACTTCGCTTTCAGAAATCGGGGCAATAGTGGTGCTCGAAATCAGATTAATTCCAACTGGTGCATAGCTTTTAGAGACTTTCGAGATGACCAAAGAATTAACAATTGGACTCTTTGAATCTAGCGCCAAATAGTTATCGTCGGCCAAATCTTCGTTGGTTGCGTGATACCAAGTCGTTGAACTTAGGGTCTTGGGAATCTCACCAAGATCAAGCATCTGTGCCGCCGTTGTTAAATCTGTTGCAACTACGATTTCATCACAGTCAATTCTGCCAAAGTTGCCGTGAACACTCCCCTGCTTAATCTCATCGACTTGTGAATTGAATCGCACATCCGATACTTCGAGAGCAAGGTTTTCGCTAAATTTTCCAACACCAAATTGCGGGACTCCTGGCCGCCCAAGAATAAATGAGCGAATAATCTCTCTGGCGATATCGGCCCGAATTAAATCAGGGCTAGTTAGAAATACACCTCGCAAAAATGGTGATAGCGCAGATTCATATAGCTCTTTAAATTTCTGGGCGGAATCCCCCAGTTTGTTATCTTTAGACTTACTAGCCAGAAATTTAGCTAATTCAATTTTCTCCGAAAACCTTCCAATGCTCAGGGTTTTTACTAGGTGACTTAACCCAATTTTGATTTCAACGGAATCTTCAAAAATCCGAAGGTTGTTAAAAACTTCGCAGAATTCCAAACCAGAGAGCACGTTCAATTTTTTTATCTCGGAATAGTTTGGATTTATGACCTGAAAGCCATGATCAAATAGAAAGCCATTGACCGAATCTGTTTTTACTCTTCCCCCAACGCGATCACTGCTTTCGAGAACAGTAACGCTTGCACCTCGACGTTGCAGGTAGATCGCGCAGGTCAGTCCAGCTAGACCTGCGCCAACTACTACAACTGATTTATTCACTTACCGTGATGCTGAAGCTTTGAAGGCCACCAAACTTTTGGCCCAATTTCGTGCACTAGTGCTGGAACCAAGATCGAGCGAACAATCATGGTGTCTAGCAGAACTCCAAATGCAACGGCAAAACCTAGTTGAGCAAGGAACACCAGCGGCAAAACACCAAGTACTGCGAATGTTGCAGCAAGAACAATTCCTGCTGATGTAATCACACCACCAGTAACTGTTAAGGCCTTAGTCATTCCAGCACGAGTTCCCAACCTCAACGATTCTTCACGGACACGAGTCATCAAGAATATGTTGTAATCAATTCCGAGTGCGACCAGGAAGATAAAGGCAAACAATGGGAATGCGGGATCTGCTCCAGCGAAACCGAAGATGTGATTGAAGACAATTGCACATACTCCCAGTGTTGCAAAGAATGAAATAACCACGGTTCCCAACAGCAGGACGGCTGCATAAATAGAGCGCAGCAGCAGACCCAGAATGATTGCAATTAGGAATAGAACAATTGGAATAATCAGATTTCGATCATGCTTTGAAGCTTGATTGATGTCGTAACTAACCGAAGTTGATCCGCCGACAAGAATCGCTGGATCCACGCTACCCATATCTGCACGAAGCCTTGGAATCATTGCAATGGCCTCTTCGGAATCAGGTGCATATTTCAAAGTTACATTCAGCAGCATGTTTCCATCTACAACTTTTGTTGGAGGAAGCGGTTGTCCCGGAACCGCAAAGCCCATAAACATTGCCTCAACAGAATCAACACCAGGATTTGATTTCAACTTTGCAATCGCAGCCGATGCAACTGACTCTTTAACAACAACTTGTGTTGGCTGTCCTTGTCCACCAGGGAAATGCTTCAGCAATTCCTCTTGGCCAATTACCGAATCAGTGCGCTTAGTGAATGAATCAATTGTTGAAAGACCGGTTGCGTTCAGCGTTGTTGAAAAACCAGCTAAAACAATAAGTAACGCTGTTGCGCCGACCCAATACTTACGAGGTTTGCGTTCGGTGGCTGCACCAACCTTGGCCCAAGCACCTGTTAATTTCTCATCAGCTTCACCAAAGCGAGCAACCTTTGGCCAGAAAATCCAGCGTCCGAAAATAACCAACAACGCAGGTAGCAAAGTCAAAATCGTAATCATTGAACAGATAATTCCGATTGCTCCGACTGGACCCAGCCCGCGGTTGTTATTTAATTGGCTAAGAAGCAGAACCATTAGACCGATGACAACTGTAGTTCCGGAGGCGAGAATTGGTTCGACTACTCCGCGCCAAGCAACTTTCATTGCATCAAATCGGGATTCATGAAGATGGAGTTCTTCTCGGTAGCGGGCAATCAAGAGCAGCGCATAATCCGTCGCGGCACCCAGAACCAGAACTGAGAGAATTCCTTGCGATTGTCCATCGAGTGTAATTACATCGTTCTTAGCTAAGAGATAGATGACGCCTCCTGCAAGAGTGAGTGCTAAGCCAGCTGATAGCAAAGGCAGAATCCAAAGAATTGGTGATCTGTAAACAAAAATCAAAATGATTGCTACTACACCTGCAGTTGTTAGCAAGAGCGCCGAGTCAACGCTGCCAAATGCACCGAAGAGATCCGCCAAAATTCCTGCAAATCCAGTTGTATGAGTTACAAATCCATTGCTCTCTGCATATTCATTTGCGTAATAACGGATTGCATCAATAACGCCAATTAGTGCTGGTTCCTTATCATCAGGAAGAAGCTCGGTTGCTATTTGCACGCTGATTGGGAAGTTAGCAAGAATTACTTTTCCATCCTCGGAAGGGAAAGCTGTGATCGGAGCGCCTTCAATGAAGTAATTCCCGATTGGGATTGAAACTTCTTTGCCCTTGGCATCCTTCAATAGTTCGCCATCACTATGAACCAATATTTTCGATCCTAGAGTCTGCGCAAAAGCCTGAGCCGAAGCAATTTTCTCCGGAGTAACTTCACCCTTAAAGAGAACTAGTGCTGGTATTTGATCATTTGCACTATCCGAAAACTTGGCAATCGCATTTGCCGCTCTTGTAGCTACAGAATCTTCAGGCAAGAAAGATGAGTTGTTGTTCTCTTGAACTGTAGAAAGCTTGCCAAATAGTGGCCCCGTGAAACTTGAGATTGACATCCAAACGATGACAACGACGATGGCCAGCCATAGAGGTTTACGACCCTTAATTTTTGAGGTTTTTGATTTAGCGTCTGAGAACATGCCTAGCCTTTCGGATTCAAGCCCTAATAATTGGTTAAGAACCGTAGGTTACCTTAGGCTCAGACCTATGTATGCGAAGACTTCAAGCCTTGGAGTAAATTCTGGCCAGATAACGGTAGAACACTTAGGACTCGTTGAGTATAGAAAAGCCTGGGAATATCAACGTGAAATCCAAACTGGAGTTATTGAAGGTCGCATTCCAAATACATTGATTTTGGTTGAGCATCCTTCGGTTTACACCGCAGGCCGACGTACCCAAATCGATGAGCGTCCAATCGACGGAACACCTGTAATTGATGTTGACCGCGGCGGAAAAATTACCTGGCATGGCGAAGGCCAAATTGTTGGTTATCCAATCGTTAAATTGCGTAATCGAAGTGATGTCGTCGGATTTGTCCGTGAAATTGAGAACGCACTCATCGATGTCTGCGCAGATTTTGATTTGAAAACTGAAAGATATTGCGAACGCAGCGGAGTTTGGATTCGAGATTCAAAATCTGATCGAAAGATTGCTGCGATTGGAATCCGCGTTTCCAAAGGCGTAACAATGCATGGATTTGCACTGAATATAAATCCAGATCTCACTGCTTACGATCACATTTCACCATGCGGATTCACCGATACTGGTGTTACTTCACTCGCAAAAGAGCTTGGCAAGAATATTTCGATTGAAGAAGTCCTGCCTGTTCTTGAGCGACATGTTCTGCTGGCTCTAGATCGGATTTCAGAATGACGCTTGCACCTGAAGGTCGTCCATTACTTCGAATCGAAGCACGTAATGCCGCGGTTCCAATTGAACGCAAACCTGAATGGATTAAGACCCGCGCAATCATGGGGCCCGAATACACCGCGCTACGCTCATTGGTCTCAAAAGAAGGCCTACACACAGTCTGCCAAGAAGCTGCCTGCCCAAATATCTTTGAATGTTGGGAAGATCGCGAAGCAACTTTCTTGATCGGTGGCGAGAAGTGCACACGTCGTTGCGACTTCTGCAATATCGATACCGGAAAGCCCGACCCTCTCGATCGAGATGAACCTCGACGCGTCGCTGAATCAGTTCAGACCATGCAACTTAAATATGCAACTATCACTGGTGTTACTCGCGACGATTTAGAGGATGAAGGCGCTTGGTTATATGCCGAAACAATTCGCAAAGTTCATGAACTAAATCCAGGCACTGGCGTCGAAATGTTGGCTCCAGATTTCAGCGGTAAGTCACATCTGCTAAATGAAGTCTTTGAAACTCGTCCTGAAGTTTTTGCACATAATCTTGAGACGGTCCCACGAATTTTTAAGAGAATTCGCCCGGCATTTAGATACGAGCGTTCGCTCGATGTGATTTCGCAAGCACGAGCTTTTGGTTTAATTACCAAATCGAATCTAATTCTTGGTATGGGCGAGACCCGCGAAGAAGTAACCCAAGCCCTGGTAGACCTTCATGCTGCCGGTTGTGACTTAATTACGATCACCCAATATTTGCGGCCAACCGCGAAGCATCATCCAGTCGAGCGTTGGGTCAAACCAAATGAGTTTGTTGAACTTAGCGCTGAGGCAAATGACATTGGATTTGCTGGAGTAATGAGCGGCCCACTTGTTCGATCAAGTTATCGCGCGGGCAGGTTGTATAAGCAAGCGCAAGAAAAACGAGCAAATATCTAATGCGCGATTTCGTCTATCCCCCAGTTGTTGTAACGATAAAGACGCTCTGGAAATATTTAGGATTGAAATTTGATTTCAAGGGCACAGAGAACATTCCCGCAACAGGTGGCGCAGTTCTCGCCATTAACCACATCGGATATTTGGACTTTGCCATTACGGGAACTGGGGTTCTGCCACGCAAGCGATATGTCCGCTTCATGGCAAAGAAAGAGATCTTTGATCACAAAATTGCTGGCCCACTAATGCGCGGCATGCACCACATTTCCGTTGATCGATCTAGCGGCTCTAGCTCTTTTGTCACGGCCCTGCGGTATTTGCGCGCAGGTGAAATAGTTGGGATCTTTCCGGAGGCCACAATTAGCCGGAGCTTTGAAATTAAAGAGTTGAAGACCGGCGCAGTTCGATTGGCTATGGGATCAGATACTCCGATAATTCCAACAATTGTCTGGGGCAGCCAGCGAATTTTCACAAAGAAAGTAAAGCCAAATTGGAAGCGGAATAAGTTCCCCATCACTGTCGCATTTGGCCAACCTTTTATAGTTAAAAAAGGGCAGGATGTAGATGAAGCAGAAGCTAATTTACGTCAGCAGATGAAGGACCTACTAACACAAGTGCAAGATTCGTATCCAGATTCACATGTTGGACAGCGATGGGCGCCAGCTCGTTTAGGTGGAACGGCACCAACCCCTGAGCAAGTTGAAATAGAATGGGCCGAGCATTTGAGAGAGAAAGCAAAGAATGAGGAGAAGGCGTAATGGCTCTATTTAAGAGAAAAGCTAAGGCTGAAAAAGTTAAAGGCGAAAAGCAAGGACAGATGAAGGTCCTGAAAGATGCCTTCGCGCTAGTTCGCAAGCACCAGCCAATTGCATTTTTGTGGATGATACTTTCCTTCGTAGTAGTGATGAGCATTGGACTTATTCTTGGCTTAACTTTTGATCACCCAATCTATTTCTCAATTATTGCCTTTCCGATCGCATTTCTAGCAGCATTCTTCGTCTTTACCCGGCAAGCCAATACCGCAGCATTTTTATCTATCAAGGATCAACTTGGTGCAGGTGCTTCGGTCTTGATGGCGATTCGCAAAGGATTTACAACAACTACAGCAGTCAGTGTTGCTCGTAACCAAGATATGGTGCACCGAAGTGTCGGTCGCGCAGGCATCGTTCTCGTAGGAGAAGGTAGCCCCGCAGTTAAACAACTTCTGCTGGATGAGCGTCGCAAGATGGAGCGCTTTATCCCAGGTGTTGCACTAACCGAAGTAATTGTTGGTGAAGGTGCTGGTCAAGTTCCACTTCGTAAACTACAGAAGCATCTAAAGAAGTTGCCAAAGAAACTTAATAAAGTTCAATTGCGAGAACTTCGCAGTCGAATCAAAGCTGTTGGCGGATTGAATATTCCAATTCCTAAAGGACCAATGGCAATGAATCGAAATGCGAAGATACCAAAGCGCTAATTAAGATTTAGAGTTTCTCACAACTACAGAATTTGCGACCCAGTCATGCAATCCTCTGCCATCTCGAGTGAAAACTGCTGGAAGCACTAGGCAGATTAGAAACGTTCTGATGAAAACTTTCCGGGCCGGCACAACTCCATAATTTGTAAAATCCACCACTCGCATTCGCAGTATCCGCTGACCTGCTGAAGCCTGCTGCAAAGTGGTCAAAATACTGACCTGGACGAAGAAGATAACTAGCGTGCTGATCGACCTTGATCCGAATCCCACCAGGCTCGAGATGAGCAGACACATCAGCCAATCGATAATCAGAGCCAGAAATCGGCGGCCCGTGCCTGCTTTAACCATCCGCCAAGGCTATCTGTTCCTATATCCTCTTGAGCCGCAACCCCACCTGAAAGGTGAAACATAAATGTAACAATTCGGTTAACCGTTTTTTACGTGAACCGCCTATATTTTCCCCATCAAGAACCAGATTGGCAGGCGCAGCGAAGCACCTGACCAAGATGGCTAATCCTAAATCGGGAGAAAAATGTTTAAGAATTCTGCAGAAGTTTTTGCTTACATCAAGAAAGAGAATGTAAAGCTTGTTGATGTTCGCTTTATCGATCTTCCAGGTATCCAGCACCACTTCAACGTTCCAGTTGAATCATTTGACGAAGCAGTTTTTACTGACGGTCTGATGTTCGACGGTTCTTCAATCCGTGGTTTCCAAGCAATTCATGAATCAGATATGAAGTTACTTCCTATTCCAGAATCAGCGTTCATCGATCCATTCCGTGATGTTAAAACTTTGGTAATCCTCTTCTCAGTTCACAACCCAGTAGATGGTTCGCCGTATTCACGTGACCCACGTGGCGTTGTAGCAAAGGCAGTTAAATACTTACAGGGAACTGGAATCGCGGATACTGCATTCTTCGCACCAGAAGCCGAGTTCTATGTATTCGATGCAATTCGTTTTAAAACTGGCATGAACGAGTCTTATCACCACATCGATTCCTATGAGGGCGCATGGAATACCGGGGTTGAATACGATCCAGATGGCACACCAAACCGTGGGTATCGCACACGCATCAAGGGTGGATACTTCCCAGTTTCTCCAACAGATCAATTCGCAGATCTTCGCGATCAGATGGTTATGAAACTTGGCGAAGCCGGACTTCTAGTCGAGCGTTCACACCACGAAGTGGGAACTGCAGGACAGATGGAAATTAACTATCGCTTCTCAGATATTTTGAATGCTGGCGATGATGTCATGAAGTTCAAATACATCATTAAGAACACTGCATGGGAAGCTGGTAAGACAGCTACATTCATGCCAAAGCCACTGTTCGGTGATAATGGTTCAGGAATGCACGTTCACCAATCACTCTGGAAAGATGGCAAGCCATTGTTCTTCGGTGATGGATACGGCGATCTTTCAGATATGGCTCGTTGGTATATCGGTGGACTTCTGAAGCACGCACCTTCATTGCTTGCATTCACCAACCCAACAGTTAACTCATATCGTCGCTTAGTTCCAGGATACGAAGCTCCAGTAAATCTTGTTTACTCAGCTCGTAACCGTTCTGCATGTATTCGTATCCCAATCACTGGTTCGAATCCAAAGGCAAAGCGCATCGAGTTCCGTTGCCCAGATCCATCATCAAACCCATACCTAGCATTCGCTGCAATGCTTATGGCCGGATTAGATGGAATCCAAAATAAGATCGAGCCACCAAAGCCAGTTGATAAAGATTTGTATGAACTAGAGGGCGATGAAGCTGCTTCTATTCAACAAGTCCCAGGCTCACTTGATGCGGTTCTAGATAATCTAGAAGCTGATCATGAGTTCCTACTAAAGGGTGGCGTATTCACCAAGGATCTAATCGATACTTGGATTACTTGGAAGCGTAAGGAAGAAGTGGATTACGTCCGCTTGCGTCCACATCCAGCAGAGTTCGAGCTTTACTTCGATCTCTAAGAAGTCGTGTTAAAAAAGCCCTCCGAGAAATTGGGGGGCTTTTTCCTTTAACTTTAGCTTTGAATTAAAGCGAGAATCCAACGGGTAGTTCGAGACGGTTCTCACTTAGTAATTTTGAATCGCTAAGAATCGTCTTGGTATCACCATCGGCAACAACAATGCCCCCAGATAAAATTATTGATCGCTCGCAAAGTTCGTACGCATAAGGAATATCATGTGTGACCATCAGAATTGTGATTTCCAGCGAACGCAAAATATCTGCCAATTCTCTTCGGCTCGCAGGATCAAGGTTTGAAGATGGTTCATCTAAAACCAAAATCTCTGGCTTCATAGCAAGAACTGTTGCAACTGCAACTCTTCGCCTCTGACCAAAAGAGAGGTGGTGTGGTGGACGTTCTTTAAATTCAGACATGTGCACTAGCGCTAGTGCTTGGTCAACTACTGCATCAAGTTCTGCTCCGCGAATTCCCATGTTGTAAGGACCGAATGCAATGTCTTCACCGACGGTTGGCATGAAGAGCTGATCATCGGGATCTTGAAAAACAACACCAACCTTGCCGCGAATCCGGCGCAAGAGATCTTTATCCTTTGTATCAATTACCTCACCAGCAACACTGACACTTCCATGTTCTGCCGGATGAATACCATTCATATGCATTACTAAAGTTGTTTTACCGGCACCATTTGGCCCAAGGATTGCAACACGTTCGCCACGCTCTACCCGCAGATTCACGCCGAAGAGCGCTTGATTCCCGTCCGGATAAGCAAAGGCCAGATCTTCGATTAATAGGCTTGGCGCGATTGTCATTATTTATCCGATCACAATTGTTGAGATAAGTATAGAAAGCGCAAAGAGTGGAAGCGCAAGACCCTGTAACCAAATCTTAAACGACGCACCTTCGCTCTGGTCATGTGGAAGTACTCCGCTATATCCACGAGAAAGCATTGCAAGGTGCACGCGTTCACCGCGTTCATAGGATCGAATAAAGAGTGCAGATGCAGCGATAGCGATGACTTTCCAATCCTTCAATCTGGTCGCAATAAAACCACGTGATTCACGGGCGACTTTCATCCGTTCCATCTCATCGCTAATGACGTTGACATAGCGCAACATAAAGGCAGCAATCTGAACCATTAACTTAGGTAGGTGCAGCTTCTCTAATCCGCGTAAGAGCTCGCGCGCAGTAGTGCTTGTTGAGAGAATAACAGCGCTCAAGACTCCCAGGGTTCCCTTGGCAACAATTCCTGCCGCCGCCAACAAACTTTCACGATAGAGATTAAGTGGTCCCACTTCAAAACGCTCGCCAGTTCCAAAAAATGGCATGAGAATTGCAAAGAGAATAAATGGAATTTCGATCAACGATCGTTTAAGTAGCGTAGGGGTTGGAATTTTGGCAATGAGCGAGACTAGAAATATCGCTACGAAGTAAGCAATAAATGCCTGCCATTGAGTAATGGGTGTTGAAGCCGCAATGATTATGAAGGTAAGAACCGCCATGATCTTTACATGCGCTGGCAGGCGATGAACTAAGGAATGGCGATGTAGGTAGAGTCTTTCTCCTACATCATGGCCATGATGATGCTGGAGCTCTGTTTGAGTTTTTACGGTTTGCTCTTATTGAATCGACGCAATCCGTAAAAGATTGCAAATGAAATAGCAGCGGTTGCTCCGACACCGACTACACCTGCAAGGCCCCCAGAGATGCGTTCATTCTCTACCCCGGCAACACCATATTCAGCCAACGGGCTATCTTTCAACGGGCTCTCTTCGGCCGTATCTAGAAAACCAATTTCACCAGCCGCCTTCTCAAAGCCATCAGGTTGTGATGATGCGTAGTAAGAAATCCCACCTGCTAGAAAAAGCGATACTGCAAAACCGAAAATAATCAAAGGATTCTTCATCTTATGCCTTTCGAATTTCAAGTTGCTGTTTTGTGCCACGATATCCATATACAAGATCAGGCCGGGTCGCCATAACAGCGGTAACTGAGAAGGCTGTAATTACTGCTTCGCCAATTCCAATCAGAACATGAGTGCTCATCATTCCGGTAAAGACTGCTGTAAGTGAAAATGTTGAATTCGCACCGATTGCATATTGAAGCAAGAAGCCCATGACTGCTGCCGGCACAGAAATAAATCCAGCGATGGTAGCTGCCGTTGAGATCGAAGCTTTATTCTTCGGAAGCGCCTTCTTCACTAGAAGAAACACTCCGTAACCAACCCAGACACCAACAAGTGAAAGATTAAAGACGTTCAACCCTGCGGCAGTTAATCCACCATCAGCAAAGAGCAGCGCTTGCAAAAGCAAGACCACACTTAGAGCAAGGGTTGCAACGTAGGGCCCGACTAAGACAGCTGCTAAGACGCTTCCAAAGAGGTGACCGCTCGTGCCAGCTGCCACAGGAAAGTTAAGCATTTGAACTGCAAAGATAAATGTTGCGGTCAGTCCAGCAAGAGGTGCAGTTTTCTCATCAAGAGATTTGGCGGCACCTTTAAGACAAGCACCGACGGCGAGCGCAGAAACACCGGCAAAGGCCGCTGAGGTCGGGATATCGATAAATCCGTCAGGAATATGCATAAGTGAATTTTAATGCAAGTTATTTGCATCTGCAACTTAAAAGCACTAATTGCGAGTCTGGGAATTGTGCCGGCCTAGGTGTGGGAGTATCGCTCAGTGATTGCCACTCAAAGCGTAGAACTCCGAGCTGGCGCAAGACTCTTAGTTAAAGATGTGGCTGTCCGTATCAACAGCGGTGACCGAATCGGCTTCGTAGGCCGAAATGGCGCCGGCAAATCCACCCTTGCCAAATGCCTTGCAGGTGAAACCCTGCCTGCTGGTGGCCAGATAACCCGAACCGGAACTATCGGATATCTCCCCCAGGATCCACGAACTGGCGACCAAGATGAGAGCGTCATAAATCGAATTTTATCTGCACGTGGCCTAGACCAGATTGTGATACGAATGCGCAAAGCCGAAGAAGCAATGGCAACGGCATCTCCTGAAGAATTAGAACTCGCGCTAGAACGTTATGCCCGAGTCGATAGCGAATTCAATGCTGCCGGCGGATATGGCGCATCGGCTGAAGCTGAATCAATTGCAACAAACCTTGGATTGCCAGAACGGTTATTTGAAGAGCCAATCCAAGTTCTATCTGGTGGTCAACGTCGTCGCGTTGAACTTGCCCGACTTCTATTTAGTGGCGCCGAAACTCTTCTACTCGACGAACCAACAAACCACTTGGATGCCGAATCTATCAACTGGCTCCGCGATTACTTAACAAAGTATTCCGGTGGCCTAGTCGTTATCTCTCACGATGTTGCCCTAATCGAAACCGTCGTAAACAAAGTTTTCTATATCGATGCCAACCGAAACGTTATCGATGTCTACAACATGGGCTGGAAGAAATATTTATTGCAGCGCGAAGCTGATGAGCACCGTCGTAAGAAGGAACGCGCGAATGCCGAAAAGAAGGCTGAAATCCTGCAGAAGCAGGGCGAGAAAATGCGCGCCAAGGCATCGAAGGCAACTGCCGCCCAAGGAATGTTACGTCGCGCTGAATCCCTTATCTCTAATCTTGAAGATGTCCGTAAATCTGACAAGGTCGCAAAGCTTCGCTTTCCTACCCCAGCCCCCTGTGGCAAGACACCGCTTATGGCGACTGGCTTAAGTAAGTCATATGGTTCACTAGAAATCTTCACCGATGTCGATCTGGCAATTGACAGGTCTTCTCGCGTAGTAATCCTTGGATTAAACGGAGCAGGTAAAACGACACTGTTAAGTATTTTGGGTGGCACAAACGAATCAGACACTGGTGAAATCCTGCCCGGCCATGGCTTGAAAATTGGTTACTACACCCAGGAACACGAATCACTTGATTTCGAACGAACCGTCCTTGAAAACATGCTCTCTGCCGGTGACAAAATCAGCGAACAACAAGCAAGACAAACGCTGGGCTCCTTCTTATTCTCTGGAGACGATGTTCAAAAACCAGTAAAGGTTTTAAGTGGTGGCGAGCGAACCAGATTAGCTCTCGCAACTCTCGTAGTCGGATCTGCAAACGTTCTATTGCTCGATGAACCGACAAACAACCTTGATCCTGCATCACGCGAAGAAATTCTTGCTGCACTTGGCGAATATCAAGGCGCGGTAGTTCTAGTAAGCCACGATGTTGGCGCTGTGCAAGCCCTTAAGCCAGAGCGTGTTCTATTGCTGCCAGATGGCGATGAAGATTTATGGGGCAATCAGTATCTAGAACTAATTGCCCTCGAATAAATCTAACTTCTTAGCTTTAAGCTCGAAGTGCGACCGCAAATGCGCGGAAACCTTCAACTAGTAAATCAATCTCTTTCTGACCGTGAGCCAGAGAAATCAACCACTGTTCATCAAGTCCCGGAGGCGTGATGATTCCGCGGTTCATTGACCAGAGCCATGAAAGTTCGGCAATTGCAAAATCAGTTGCCTTGTAATCACGGTAATTGCGAACTGGATCCTTCGACCAAGTCACGCAGCCCTTAACTCCGAAGCCGACTGTGTGTGCAGGAAGTTGGAACTCTTCGATAATCGCTGTGATGCGATCAAGTGCTTGCTTATTGAAAGATTCTGCTTTTGCAAGTGCTTCTTCGGTGCACAAACGATCCATTGCGCGAAGACCAGCCATTGCAAGTGGATTACCGTTGAATGTTCCGAAGTGGGCCATTGCTCCAGTAGTGATTGTGTCCATGATTTCTGCTTTTCCACCAAATGCAGCAAGTGGAAGTCCACCACCGATTGATTTGGCAAGACAGATTAGATCTGGTTGAACACCGATGCGATGTGCTGCGCCTTGTGGGCCAGCGGTTAGACCAGTTTTGACTTCGTCGAAAATTAGGACGATGTTGTACTTGGTGCAGAGATCTCGTACGGCTGCAAGATAGCCAGCATCGGGTAAAACGATTCCCAAGTTCTCAAGAACCGGTTCAAGGATGAAGCAAGCGATTGATTCGTGATTACGCGCAAAAACCTTTTCAAGTGCAGGAAGGTTATTGAACGGAACTACAAATACAACACCAGCATTAACGCCATGTCCGATAACTGGATTTGGCTCTTCAGGATTGCCGGCTTGATCTAGTGATGGCTTCGCTGAAACCGTAAGTGGGTCGTAGCTACCGTGGTAGCCGCCCTCTAATTTAACGATTGCAGATTTGCCAGTGAATGCTTTTGCAGTGCGAACTGCATACATCGTGGCCTCGGTTCCTGAGTTTGCAAAGCGGACCTTTTCGATACCAAAGCGCTTGCACAAGCGTTCTGCGCCATCGCGAGAGATAGGGGATGGAGTAACGAATAGCGTTCCACCTTCCAGAGCTGCCTTGGTCTCGGCAATTACTTCTTCGTTCAAGTGACCAGCAAGCATTGCACCGAAGCCCATTGAAAGGTCAAGTAGTTGTCGACCATCAACATCGGTCATCCAGGCACCCTTAGCCGAAACAATGCTAATTGGGTATGGATCCCAGTATTGGAAGCTTGAAGTCACGCCTAGTGGCGAAGAGTCTTTTGCAATGGTGTTTTCAACACCTGAAGCGAAAGTTGATTTTGAAAACAACGCCCACTCAGCCGCCATTAATTCTTTTATTCTTTCAGGCGAAACTGGAGTGACAACGTTTGGGGTCTTGCGGAAAGTCTGTGGTTCTAGAGTTCAGGTCATTTTGGAAAGAAGTACCTTTTGTTGGATGGCCCGCTAATAATCAGCGAATCCCTTTTGGGTACGAGCTCCTTTGTTTGATGGAAAACTTGGTAGTCCCCCTATAGAGGCGAAGGTATCAGGGAATGCCAGAAAACGCACTAATAGGCTGACTTCGTGCGTGTTTACCCCCTTTATTTTGGACAATTTTTGAAGATTTTTCAAAAGTTATGCGTGGGCGCCTGGTCTCAGAATTTTCTCATGACTGATTAATCACAAGCAAAGACGGACCTTTCGGCCATGAGTCGCGACTTAACTACGACAGAATAAGGGTAGAAATACATAGACAAAACCCAAGGAGTTTAAATGGCTAAGGCGCGCGTTGAATTAGATGAAAATGGATTAGATCCAAATAGATGGCGCGCTCTTTTTGTTATTGCAATCGCTTCCTTGATGGTTGTTCTTGATGCATCAATCGTAAATATTGCATTGCCAAGTGCTCAGGCAGAGCTAGACATTTCAGATGCAAACCGACAGTGGGTTGTAACCGCATACTCACTTGCCTTCGGAAGTCTGCTTCTGCTTGGTGGCCGCATATCTGATTATGTTGGCCGAAAGAAAATATTTATTGTTGGTCTAATTGGTTTTGCTGTGGCCTCAGGCCTTGGCGGAATTGCCTCTAACCAAGAGTTGCTCTTTGCTGCTCGCGCACTTCAAGGTGCATTTGGTGCGCTACTTGCACCAGCCGCCCTCGCACTTATCAATGTGACTTTTACAGTTCCCAAGGAGCGTGCCCGAGCATTTGGTGTTTATGGCGCAATTGCTGGCGGTGGCGCGGCCATCGGCTTGATCCTTGGCGGCATGCTTACCGAATATGCAAACTGGCGTTGGTGCCTGGGCGTCAATGTTCCAATTGCGCTTGTTGCAGTGCTACTTGCGATTCCATTTGTAAATGAATCAAAGGCGACTGGTGACAATAAATATGACATCCCAGGCGCAACAACCGTAACTCTCGGACTGGTCGCACTTGTCTATGGCTTCAGCCAAGCTGCAACCGAAGGCTGGTCAGATTTCACTACCTATCGATTCTTTATCGTCTCAGCAATCTTTCTTATCGCCTTCTTCGTTATCGAGAAGAAGGTTCCAAATCCGCTCCTTCCACTTCGCGTCTTAACTGAGCGCAACCGCGGTGGTTCATATTTAGCCTCGCTCCTAGTCGGAACTGGCCTCTTTGCAATGTTCTTGTTCTTAAGTATTTACCTACAAAGTTTCTTGCAGTATTCATCGCTGAAATCCGGTTTCGCATTCTTGCCATTCTCAGCGGGCGTAATTGTCTTTGCTGGTGTTGCCTCACAGTTGCTTCCAAAAATTGGTCCCAAGCCACTTATGACAACTGGACTTATTGCGGCATCTGCCGGACTTCTGCTGCTCTCAAGAATTACCCCGACATCAACTTATGTTGCAGATATTTTGCCGGCACTACTAGTTATGTCCAGCGGTATGGCGCTCTTCTTTATTCCCAGCGCTTCCACCGCATTACATAACGCAGGTGAACACGATGCCGGAGTTGCGGGTGCTGTCCTAAATACCAGCCAACAGATCGGTGGCGCACTCGGAGCCGCACTTCTAAATACTGTTGCAATCTCTTCGGCTTCGGCATACGCGAAGGTCAATACCAGTCTTGGTGAAAATGTGCAGGTCTACGCCCAAGTCCATGGATTTAGCACAGCATTTAAATTTGGTGCTGGCTTCCTATTACTTGGCGCAATTGTCAGCTTCTTCTTTTTAAATGTCGGCAAAGATTCACTTGTAGAAAGTGAGTCCGGAGCAATCCATTAAATCTAAGGCTGACTAGTCCAGGAAGAAATCAAGCAAGAAATCTTTGGTTCCTGGCTTGACTGAATATTTCTCTAGATCTGTGATGCCCTCGGACGCAAGAACTTCATCATCAACAAAGAAGTTTCCAGTCGTTGTCTTGGAATCGCGATTTAGAATTATGTAAGCAGTGTCAGAAAGAATCTCAGGCTTGCGACAGAAATCAGTATCTACACCTGGAATCATTTGAAGTGCTGCGGTATCAATTGCAGTGCGTGGCCAGAGTGCATTTACCGCAATACCTTCGCGCTTAAATTCTTCTGACATTCCAAGAACGCACATACTCATTCCATATTTAGACATTGTGTATGCAACATGATTTTTGAACCATTTTGGGCTCATTGAAAGTGGTGGCGAGAGCGTAAGAATATGAGGATTACGTCCAGCCTTCGCGCTCTCTCGAAGATATGGAATGGCGGCTTGTGAAGTTAAGAAGGTTCCTCGAACGTTTACATCAAACATCAAATCAAAGCGCTTTGCCGGGGTCTTTTCGGTAGGGGTTAGGTTGATAGCACTTGCGTTGTTGATCAAGATATCTAGCCCGCCGAATTGCGTTGCCGCTTTTGCGACAGCGGCTTCAATTGCAGCTTCGTCTCGAATATCGCATTGAATTGGCAGCGCGGTTCCGCCTGCCGCCTCGATTTCTTTAGCGGCCGAGAAGATTGTTCCCGGAAGCTTTGGATTCTCCTCCGCGGTTTTCGCTGCAATCGCAATGCTTGCTCCATCCGCTGCCGCCCGAAGTGCGATCGCAAGACCGATTCCTCGGGATCCCCCGGTGATGAACATTCGTTTCCCGGCTAGTGACATTTTCTACCCCTTTGATTTTTTCTCAAGAAACTTCATGAATGCGATCTGGGCTTCATCTGATTCCAGTGCAATTCTAAATAGCTCGCCCTCGGCTTCCATCACCATTGCTACTGCTTGATGTTGACCGCTCTTAAGAAGTGCCTTGGTGTTTATAACGGAAGTTGGTGGTTGATCTGCAATAACTTCTGCAATCTCTAGCGCCTTAGCAAGTGGGTCTGAAACTATTTCATTTACCAATCGCATCTGATGCGCTTCGGTTCCAGAAAAGTTGCGGCCAGTCAGAAAGATTTCAGATGCAATGGCATGTCCAACAAGTCTTGGAAAAAGTAATGAGGATCCAGCTTCAGGAACCAGGCCAAGTGACACGAAAGGCATAGATAACTTTGCATCCGCTGTTGCATAAACCAAATCACAATGCATCAACATCGTTGTGCCAATTCCAACTGCGTTACCGTGAACTGCTGCAATCAGTGGTTTTGGGAAATCGTGTAGAACGGCAAGAAATTGCATAACCGGTGAATCGGGTCCTGTGGGTGGAGTGTCCATAAAATCTAAAATGTCGTTGCCACCAGTGAAAGCACTTCCAGCCCCTGAAATCACGACCACTCTGATGTCGAAATCGTCTTTTGCTGTGTTGAGTGCCTTGGAAAGATCGGTATACATCGCTGGAGTGAGCGCATTCTTCTTCTCAGGGCGATCTAATTTGAGGTGTAAAACTTGACCCAACTTATTACTTGAAATATTCCCCATCAGGGCAGTTTATGGTGAACAATCAATATTTCAAAGGGTATTTCTAAAGTTGGAGAGGGCTTAGGTAACCCAACTATGGATATCAAGAATATGTCTCGAGAATTGACTCCATTTGAGCATTTGGTCGCCAATCATCTCTGTGATGGTTTATCAAACGCAGCTATTGCAAGAACTACTTCTCACAGTGAAAAGGTTATCGAGAATACAGTTTCCAGAATGGCCCGAGCATTTGGGATTAATTCTAATGGTGATACAAATGTCCGTGTCCTTCTCGCACTGGCCTATCGCACACATTTTGGTGATAGTTCACTCGACAGACTAAATCTTGATTGTTCACATAGCAAAATTGAGTAGGCTCCCGCACATGAATTCCCTGATTGTTGTTCCTTCGCGTATTTGGGAATATTTCATTGCTGCGGTGGTGATTGTTTTAGCTCCAGGTCCATCAGTTCTCTTTGTCATCGCCCGTGCTATCGCCTGGGGGCGCGCGACCGCGGTAGCAACTGTTATCGGAAACGTAGCTGGCGCATTTACCTTGTCCGTAGTCGTTGCAGTTGGACTTGGTCCGATCCTGCAACGTTCAGAAATAGCTTTCATTTCAGTCCAGGTCCTTGGCGGTCTTTATCTTGTTTATCTAGGAATCACAGCAATAAAACACAGCCAGATTCATGCAAATGACATTACAAACCAGGGTGGCATCAGGCCTTCAAAGTGGCGTTCAATTCGCGAAGGTTTCTGGGTCGGCGCTCTAAATCCAAAGGGAATGGTTTTCTTTGCCGCTATCTTGCCGCAGTTCGTAGATCGCGAAGCTGGAAATATCACCTCCCAACTTATTCTGATGGGCGCAATTTTTGCACTTCTTGCTCTCTTCTTTGATTCTGGCTGGGGCGTCTTGGCTGGGACTATTAGAAATTGGTTGGCCACCGAATTAAAGCGGCTCGTGCTAATGCGTATGACTGGTGGAATAGTCATGATTATTTTAGGTTTATTGACGCTTCTCTCCGCGATTCGCGGCGAATAACTGCAGGAATGTCAGTGGCATAGAAGAGAATAAGGCTAATTATGGAACCTATAACTTTAAGTAAAGATGCCCGAGCATTCATCAGCCCAAGTGATTTAACCTTCGGTTGGGATAATTGCCATCGCTGTTTATGGCTTTATTACAATCACCAAGTTAAGGCGCCGTTGTTCATGCCTCTTGTTGGCGATCTCGCCGAAATGCAAGAACTCTCCTGTGTCGGAAAAACTTCCGCTGATTTGAATTCAGATATGCCTGAAGGAAAGGTCTTCAAGCATGCCGGCTGGGTTGTTTCTAAGCCAATAATCGTTGATGGCATCGAAACTCCATATGCAATTCGCGGAAAATATGACTTACTGATGGAGCACCCAGATGGCACCTTTGGAATTGTTGACTGCAAATTCCAAGCTAATCCAAGTGATAAATCCAAGTTTTATGCTGTTCAACTCGAGGCCTATGCCTTCGCACTAGAGAATCCAGCCAAAGATACACCGATAAAAGTAACGACTGCTGGATTGTTGGTCTGGTCTCCCGTAAAGGTGCGCGGAAATTCCTCTGGAAACTTTGGCCTTGAACTATCTTGTAACTGGTTTCCAACTGAACGAAGCCCAGAACTAATTGATTCTCGCCTATCTGATTTTATTAAGATGATTTCGGGGCCAGTTCCGCAAGCGAAAGCTAATTGCGATCAGTGCAAATATATTGATAAGCGAGTCGAGATTCTCTCTGGACTTTAATTAATCCTTTTCGCGCTTCTCTTTTTTCAACTCTTCACGACGTTGTTTCATCAGAATTAATTTAGCTTCTGAAGCATACATATCTACATACTCTTGTCCGGAAAGCTCTTGGATTTTATTCATAATCTCATCTGTAATATCGCGCAAAACTTTCAAGTCAGAGGTATCACCTTTGTAGTAAAGCGGTTCGCCAAAAATCATCTCTACCCGCTGCACCTTTGGCACAACTTTTCCAGTTGGTTGAATTTCAGCGGTATTAAACATCGCAACCGGAACAATCGCTGCGCCTGATTCAATGGCCATGCGAGCGATACCAGTGCGGCCTTTGTACAACTTTCCATCGGGAGATCTCGTTCCCTCGGGATAAATACCGATACAAGCGCCCCCTGCCAGAAGGTCCAACCCAGTAAGCAGTGCCGCCTCACTTCGGCGGCCACCTGAACGGTCCACTGGAACTTGGCCAAGGGCGATGAAAGTTATTTTCTTGATGAAGCCTTTAATTCCTGGCGAAGTGAAATACTCGCTCTTGGCCAAAAAGGTGACTTTTCGCGGAACAACTAGCGGCATAAAGATTGAATCGCTAAATGAGAGATGGTTTGACGCGATAATTACCGGCCCGCTCTGGGGGACATTTCGCAGCCCCGAAACCTTGGGACGAAATAGCAAGGTAAGGATTGGAATGAGGAAGGACTTCAAAGCTTGGTAAACCACGGGGATAATTTATGCCTTATCTGCTTCTTATGACACCATCTGAGCGTGACTAATATCCCAGAAAGCGAACCTTTACGGCTTTTTGCGGGAAAAACTGGAGTTCTAATGCTCCATGGCTTCACGGGTTCCCCGGCATCAATAAAACCTTGGGCGTTAGCACTACACGAACGCGGGCTGAGTGTTTCGGTTCCTAGATTAGCTGGACATGGAACTCATTGGAGCGATCTAAATAAAGTTAATTGGCAAGACTGGTATGACACTGTGGAAAAAGAATTTTTAGAATTAAAGAAGAGTTGTGATCAAGTATTTGTAGCTGGTTTTTCAGTTGGTGGCGCACTTGCACTCCGTTTATCGCAAATTCGTGGGAGCGAACTAGCCGGCGCCATTTTATTGAATGCATCAATTTATGATGAACGCAAGCGTTTTAAGTTGGTAGCACCCCTATCAACATTTCTTCCATCAATCGCTGGCGGTGTGGGCGACGTTTCAAAACCTGGCGCCCCAAAGCATGGATATGACCGCATTCCCCTGCGTGGTTTAAATCAAGTTCAGAAGCTATGGGAGATAGTTGAACAAGATCTATATCTAGTGGACCTACCACTGATGGTTGCATACTCTTTAAATGATCATGTGGTCCATCCAGTTTGTAGTGAGACCATTATCGATAACGTTTACTCCACCGATATTCGAGAGGTCGTATTCGAAAAATCTTTCCACAATGTTGCACTCGACCATGATGCTGAATTATTAAATCAGGAAACTATGGACTTTATCTTGGATGTTGTCTCCGGTGAGTTGAGACGAGGCGAATCTATTTATGAATCAGATGAACGTGAATTGATAGATGCTGAATTTGAATCAATAGTTTCTGGTCTTTCACTTGACGAATCTGCTCCCACAACTTATCTAGATGAATTAGATGCTCAGCAATATGAACCAGAAGGATTTACGCCACCTAACCCAAAGTTGCCCATCTCAGATCAAACTTCGCGACTTGCTCTAGTTGGAATAGTTGGTGGCGGTGGCTATATGTTCTTCGAACTGTTTTCAGATATTGACCTACTAGGAATGGGGCCCTGGCCCGGGCTCCTTGCATTCATTGGCGGACTCTCGACACTGATTTGGCGTTCAACTCGGGCTGAAGATGATTTTGGCGATGGTGCCGAGCTTTAATTCCTAGATAAATCAGCGGCACCAACTAGACCGGCTTCGTTGCCAAGTTTTGCCGCAACTATTTCTGGCACTGGATGCTTGCCTACAAATGGCATCTCACGCATCATTGCTTTTCTTGCAGGCTCTAGAAGTAATTCACCAGCATCGATTACTCCGCCGCCAATAACCACAATTGATGGATCAAATAGCATTGCTAGCGTTGCAATACCCTGACCAAGCCAGTCACCGGAATTTTGTAATATTGCAATTGCAAGCCTGTCCCCTGCTCTCGCTGCATCCGTGATGTGACTTCCAACAAGCCCTGCGATTGTTCCATCACCGCGAGCCAGTAAATCTCTTGCACTATCTGGGTTTTGAGAAATTGCTGCTTTGGCCTGACGAACAAGTGCGGTTCCCGACGCATATTGCTCGTAACAGCCACGAATACCGCAACCGCATAATTCGCCATCTGGAACAACTCGCATATGTCCAAATTCGGCGCCAGTTCCATTTGCACCACGAAGCGGTTTGCCATCGACAATTGCCGCGCCACCAAGTCCGGTTCCAACGGTAATCATTATTACATTCTCTTGACCTTTACCTGCGCCATAAACGCGTTCGGCCCAAGCTGCACTATTTGCATCATTTTCAACGATTGAGTTAATTCCACAAATTTTATTTAAGGCCTGTGCAATATTTACCCCATCCCAATCTTTTATATTGGGCGCACCTAACATTGTTTGGCGATCGGATGAAACTAAGCCTGCGGCAGAAATTCCTATGTTCTCGGTTTTATGAGTCGAGAGTAATTCTGTTACAACGCTTGCAATTACCCGATTAAGTGCATCTCCGCCTTCACGCGGCGTATCTTCTCTAAAGGTGCGGAGGATTGAACCATTTGTATCGACAACTCCACCAAGAACTTTTGTTCCACCAATATCAACGCCAATGGCCAAATCAGAACTAGTTAAACCAGAACTAGCTAAATCAGAATTAGCCAAATCAATTTAGCCTTCGAGTTTAGTTTTTAATTGGTTAAGTGCAAGATCGATCGTTGCGCGCTCTGCTTTCTGGCGCATCATTGCTGGAACTGGCATTGAAAGTGCAACCGTTAATTGGTATTTCACAGTTGTTGTGTCATCGCCATTATCTGCTATTTCGTATGTTCCAGACATCTCAGTAAGTAAGTCCGCATCATCAAGTGCGAAGGCAATTTCAGCTGGAGATTTGCTCCAGTCATAATCCAAAATCACTCTATCTTTCATAACGCCGGCATCTATCGACATCTTTGCTTTCGTTGCGCGACCAATTGCATCTTTATCTTGGACTTCAACGCTCTTAATCGCGGTTGACCAAGTTGGATAAGAAGCAAGGTCGGTCAAAACTGCAACTACCTCGCCGATTGGGGCTTCAATTGTTATCGAATTCTCAGAAATGTCGCTCATGCGCCAAGGTTACCCGTAAATTCTTTAGATGACATCTTCCAAAAATGGCCGCCTCGGCGATAGCGTTCACCTTATGGATCAATACACAGTACCGGCAATCGTCCCGCCAGCTACATCTGGCAATCTCTCTGACCTTGTTGCAAATCGCGCAGCAAATGAACCTAACCGAATCACGCTATCCCGTCCGCTTGGCGAAGGATGGCAAGGGGTTACTGCAAAAGAATTCGATAGCGAAGTTCGAGCAGTCGCAAAGGGTCTAATGGCCGCAAATATTGCAGTTGGTGATCGCGTAGCGATTATGGCCAAGACTAGATATGAATGGACAGTTTTAGATTTTGCAGTTTGGTATGCCGGCGCTGTTTCAGTTCCAATTTATGAAACTTCTAGCGCCGAGCAGGTCGAATGGATTCTCAATGACTCTGGCGCAGTAGCAATCATTGTTGAAACGCCAGCAATTAAAGAAGTTGTGACGCCAGTTTTGACATCTGCTTGTAAGAATATTTGGGTTATTACAGATGGCGCTCTCGATGAACTTACAAATCTAGGAAGCAAGATTTCAGATAGCGATGTCGAAACTCGCAGAAATCAACCTAATCCAAAATCTCTTGCAACCCTTATCTACACATCAGGAACAACTGGAAAACCTAAGGGCGTTCAACTTACACACGGGAACTTTCTCTCTGAGTGCGGAAATGTCGTCCAAGGTGCAAGTGATTTATTCTTAAAGCCTGGTGGATCAACTCTCCTATTTCTTCCGATTGCTCACGTCTTTGGTCGCATGGTTGAAGTTGGCGCAATTACGGCTGGTCTTCATCTTGCCCACTGCGGAGACATAACCAGACTTCCAGCAGACCTTGGCACATTTAAGCCAACCTTCGTTCTGGCAGTTCCAAGAATCTTCGAAAAAATTTACAACGGTGCTGAAGCCAAGGCTGAAGCTGCTGGCAAGGGTTCTATCTTCCGCAAAGCTGCAGATGTTGCCATCGCTTACAGCGAGGCGCAGGATTCAAAGAAGAAGAGCCTTGGATTAATAATTAAACATGCTCTCTTCGACAAACTTGTGTATTCAAAGATTAGAGCTGGAATGGGTGGCCGAGTAGAAGCTGCAATCTCTGGTGGTGCGCCGCTAGGTGCACGTCTTGGACACTTCTATCGCGGTGCTGGTGTAAATGTTTTGGAAGGTTACGGCTTAACTGAAACAACCGCAGGTGCAACACTAAACCTTTCTTCAGCGCAACGAGTTGGATCCGTGGGACGCCCACTTCCAGGAACAACAGTGAAGATTGCCGAAGATGGCGAAGTATTAATCAAAGGTGACATCGTTATGAACGGTTACTGGCAGAACGATGCCGCCAATAGCGAAACCTTTACTAGCGATGGCTTCTTCAAGAGCGGTGACCTTGGAACACTTGATCACGCAGGCTTCCTATCAATTGTTGGACGTAAGAAAGAGTTGATTGTTACTTCCGGTGGAAAGAATGTTGCTCCTGCCGTGCTAGAAGATCGAGTCCGCTCGCACCCACTAGTAAGTCAATGCATGGTCGTTGGTGACAACAAGCCATTTATCGCAGCGCTAGTGACAATTGATCCAGATGCAATTAAGAATTGGATTACCGCGAATAAGAAGGAAGGCGCAACTATCGCTGCGCTGACCAAAGATCCAGATTTGAATTCAGTAATTCAAACTGCGATTGATGAGGCGAATAAAGCAGTAAGCCGCGCTGAATCAATTCGTAAATTCACGATCTTGCCAACTGACTTCACAATTGCTGGTGGTCAGCTCACTGCAAAAATGTCAGTCAAGCGACATGTAGTTGCTGCCGAATTCGCAGAGGAAATCGAAGCGCTCTTTACGTGAAAACCGCTCGTGGCCTACACGACGAGATAAGTGAAGAGTTAAGCAATATTGGCAATGGTTTAGATGTCCTAGCCGGACGGAACGAGTGCGGCACGGAGCATCGGGCCTTCTTGCGAGAGCTAAGGTCGAGGGTTTCTGCCCTCTCCGACCTGCTTAGCGCTGAAATTCCTGCTGCTGATGAGACTTCTAGAACTATTTTCTCGATCGAAATTCGCCGCGCAATTTCTGAAATCAACCAGCAGCTCGAAGCTGATAACTCTGCTGAGGAGATTCTCCTTCAGTTAAAGGAGCTACTCGGCTTCCCTAAGTATTTTCTGGAGCAGAGCAAAGAGAAGCGCCCGGCTCTTACCCCGCTCACGAAACGTGAGAAAGAAGTTCTGCTACTCCTACCGCGAGGCTTAACCGCGAAGGCTATGGCCTCAGAGCTATTTCTAACTGAAGCGACGATCAAGAGTCACCTAGCAACAATTTATCGGAAATTTGAAGTTCGAAACCGTTCACAAGCAATTGCCATCGGCGTTGAAAACAAAATTCTAACCTTCTAAAACTTCCTTGAACTTGCTCCCCCAATAATTCCAATTCCAATTTTCAACTGCCCAGATTCGACCGGCGCTTCCAAATTCTTCGGCGAGATCTGAGTTATTCAGTAGCAAAATACAGGCCCTTGAAATCTCATCAATATCATTTCCATCTACGACAATTCCAGTCTTATTGTTGAGCACTGCATCAGGTGCGCCACCAGAGTTTCCGACGATTACTGGAAGTCCAGATGAACTCGCTTCTAAATAAACAATCCCTAAACCTTC
>JNSL01000031.1_pt1 | contig 29658 bp, 25 predicted proteins | sample 210691 | NCBI WGS metagenome assembly JNSL01 (sample SAMN02808685, study PRJNA238866) | freshwater metagenome | biome: fresh water; feature: freshwater reservoir; material: water; isolation source: water column of the freshwater reservoir Embalse de Amadorio in Spain | place: Spain: Valencia ...
GAGGCTGCGCAGGCAGGACTCGACCAGATCCGCATGTCGGCCGGTGTCAATAAGGATGTCGCGGGGCTGCCCCTGAGAGTCGAATCCGCGCACGACCAGGGCATCACCCTGTCCCACATCGCACATGGCGATTCGCCAGTCGGCGGGACGCGTTACCGAAAGCCCAACGACCTGGGCGAGGGCGAGGGCGAAGGCCAGGCCGAGGGTGAGTGCTGCTCCGACCGCGCCTATGGTGCGCGCCCGGCCCGGACGCGCCACAATGACGAGGCAGATGAATACGCTCGCGGCAGCGGCGCAGGCGGCTCCACCGATGCCATCGAGCCAGGGCAGGCTGGCGAGTGGCATGCCCGCTGCTGTCTGGGCCACCAAGGCAATCCACGCGGCCGGAACCCAACCCAGCCACGCAACGATGTGCGCGAGCCACGGCACGACGGGCGCGAGCACGAAGGCCACCATGCCCAGAATGGTTGCCACCGGCGCGGCAGGCTCGGCGAGCATGTTTGCCAGCACCCCGTACGTTGGCCACACGGGCGCGAAAAGCATAATGATCGGCTGACACACAAGCTGCGTTGACACCGGAACCGCAAGAATCAAGCCTAAGTTTCGCCGAGCGATCGGCGAGAGTCGGGCTATCCACTTCTGCGGTGTGACGCGCTCGGCCCATGACAGAAAACGTCGGGCCAATACGGGTGCCAAGACCAGGATCGCAACGGTCGCAGCCACGGACAGGGTGAAGCCCGGCGAAATCGACCAACCGGGAAAGACCATGAGCAGCACGCACACGGCAAACGCCACGACGGGGATACCGGCGCCGGGCCGACCGAGCGCGATAGTCATGAGAACGACAGTGGCCATGACCGCTGCACGCACCACGCTGGGTTGAAGGCCGACAACCATGACGAAACCTGCGAGGGCCGCAATGCCCGCCATGACACGCGCCCATCGCGGAAACCCGATAAGGGCGGCCAACCCGATGACGGCAACCGTGACGATGGCGCAATTGGCGCCCGAGACGGCGGTGAGGTGGGTAAGCGATGCCACACGCATCGCAGCGGTGAGCCCGTGATCAACCGATGACGTATCTCCCAGTGTGAGACCGGGCAACAGGGCTGCACCGTCGCCGGGCAGCCCACTCAGCGCTTCGGCAAATGCCTGTTGCCACTCCACCGGTGCCATCGACTCGGCGCGTTCATGGTCGTCTGCGCCACGTATAAACACTGTGATGACGGCCTGCACTGCCCACAGCGCGGCCGCGACCACAGCCAGCCTGAGGTCGATGCCCTTACGGCGTAATGAGCGGAGCAATGTTTGCCAGCACCTTGGGGCCGATCCCGGAAACCTCGTTCAGCTGGTCGACACTTCGAAAACCACCGTTGGCTTCTCGAAAGTCGATGATGCGTTGGGCCAGTGCGGGCCCGATTCCCGGCAACGTATCGAGCTCGTCTCGGGTGGCCGTGGAGAGGCTGACCACACCGACTGCGGCAGAACCGGGGGCAGAACTGACCGATCCCGCTCCCGCGCTCACCGCACGACAGGGCGTTCCGGGAGGGGCCTGTGGCACCACGACCTGCTCGCCGTCGGTTACCGCTCGGGCAAGGTTGACCTGGCACTGAGAGCCGTCGGGCGCCAGTCCGCCTGCCGCCATGACCGCATCAATGATGCGCGAGCCGGGAGCGAGTCGATACAGACCCGGACGAACAACGCCCCCCACAACGTGAACGTAAAACTCGTTCTCGCCGGAAGAGGCGAATGGCGTCTCACTTGTCGCTTTGTCCAGAACGCCGGGCTCTGCCGTGCTGAGAAGTTCGGTGGGAACCACCGCAGGAATGGTGCGCGACGATGATCCTGTGGCCACGGAAACGACAATGGCCACTCCCACGACGACCACGCCCACCAGCACGGTGATGATCCAGCCCCGACGAGTTCGCACGCCGTGACGCTAGCGCCACGCACGGTCCAACCGACCGATGAGCGAGTCCATTGCTTGCAAACTCGGCAACTACGCGCTGTGCGTGGAAGGTTGGTGAAACAGAAACGTCGCGCTGTGCGCTAAACCGCCTTGGTCGCGATGTTGACGAGCTTGGGTGCCCGCACAATGACGTTCACAATCTCGCGACCCTCGAGGGCGCGCAGCACGCCCGGTAGTTCGCGCGCCAATCGCTCAAACTCGTCATCGGCGATGTCCGGTGACACGTCGAGGCGATCGCGCACCTTTCCATCGACTTGCACCACTGCTGTGACCGAGTCGTGCACGAGTAGCGAGGCGTCGGCCGTGGGCCACTCCACAAGCGACACACACGGTTCGTGACCGAGCATCGACCACATCTCCTCGGAGGTGTACGGCGCGTAGAGATCGAGCATCAGGGCGGTGACTTCTGCTGCCTCGCGCACGGCCGGGTCGGCTCCGCCGGCACCGGAGTCGATCACCTTGCGCGTGACGTTGACCAACTCCATGAGCCGCGCAACCAGCACGTTGAACTTGAACGACTCGACCAGCGCCGGTGCCTCGGCGAGCAGTGCGTGGGTGACGCGGCGCAGGCCAGCATCGCCGGATGCCGGGTCGACACCCGCAGCACTCGTCACATCACCGGCCATGCGCCAGGCGCGTGCCAGGAACTTGTTGCTCGCGGCGGGTGACACATCGGCCCAGTCGATGTCATCCTCAGGGGGACCCGCGAACGCCATGGTGAGTCGCACCGCGTCGATACCGTGCTCCTCTAGCTGATCAGAGAGCTTGACGATGTTGCCCTTGGACTTACTCATGGCCGAACCGTCCATGAGAACCATGCCCTGGTTGAGCAAGGCGGTAAACGGCTCATCAAAGTCGACCAGTCCGAGGTCGAACAGCACCTTGGTGATGAAGCGCGCGTAGAGCAGGTGCAGGATGGCGTGCGTCACGCCACCGACATACTGATCCACGGGCGCCCAGCGCTTAGCCTGTGCCGGATCGAACGCCTGCGTTGGGTCGTTGGGCGAGAGGAAGCGCAAGAAATACCACGAGCTGTCGACGAACGTGTCCATGGTGTCGGGGTCGCGGCGCGCAGGCGAGCCATCAATCGGGCTCGGCACGTTCACCCACTCTTCGGCGGCACCCAGCGGCGACGAACCCTTGGGCTGAAGATTGAGACCCTCGGTGGGCGGCAGGACTACGGGAAGCTGGTCTTCGGGAACGGGAATCTCCGTCCCATCTTCGGCGTGAATGATGGGGATGGGAGTGCCCCAGTAGCGCTGGCGCGAGATCAGCCAGTCGCGCAGGCGGAAGTTGGTTGCGGCGACTCCGGTTCCGCGCTCCTCGAGCACAGCAATAGCGCGCGGAATGGCATCGGCCTTGGTGAGGCCATCGAGCGGACCGGAATTTACGAGCTTGCCGTCTCCGGCGAGCGCTTTACCCGTGAGGGCGGGGTCGGTTTCGGCAGGCCGCTGTGCTGAGCTTGTCGAAGCATCGGTTTCGACAGGCCGCTGTGCTGAGCTTGTCGAAGCATCAACCGGCGAAGGCTCAACCACGACGCGAATCGGTAGGTCGTAGGCGCGGGCAAAGTCGAGGTCGCGCTGGTCGTGTGCGGGTACCGCCATGATGGCACCGTGGCCGTAGTCGGCCAGCACGTAGTCGGCCGCCCACACGGGGATGCGCTCTCCGTTCACGGGGTTGATGGCGTAACGCCCGAGGAAGACACCGGTCTTGGGGCGATCGGCGTTTTGTCGCTCGATCTCGGTGGCCTTCTGCGTTTCGGTGAGGTAATCGGCATACGCGCTCTTTACGTCGTCGTCGGCTCCCGCCACCAGTTCGCCGGCCAAGTCCGCCTCGGGAGCGACCACCATAAACGTGGCACCCCAAAGGGTGTCGGGGCGCGTGGTGAACACCGTGACGGGCTCATCACGCCCCTCAATAACAAAGTCCACATCGGCACCGCGCGAGCGACCAATCCAGTTGCGCTGCATGGTGAGCACCTTGGACGGCCAGGCACCCTCAAGTTTGTCGAGGTCATCGAGCAAGCGGTCGGCGTATTCGGTAATGCGGAAGTACCACTGGGTCAGCTTCTTCTTGACCACGATGGCGCCCGAGCGCTCGGAGGTGCCGTCGGGCATCACTTGCTCGTTGGCCAGAACCGTCTGATCGACCGGATCCCAGTTGACCCAGGAATCCTTGCGGTACGCGAGGCCCTTCTTGTACATCTGGAGGAACAGCCACTGGTTCCACTTGTAGTACTCGGGGTCGGACGTGTGGATCACGCGCGACCAGTCGAAGGATGCGGCATAACGGCGCATCGACGTGCGCTGCTGATCGATGTTGTCGTAGGTCCACGTGACGGGATTCAGGTTGCGCTTGATGGCGGCGTTCTCGGCCGGAAGGCCGAAGGAGTCCCACCCGATGGGGTGAAGCACGTTATAGCCGCGGTGGCGCCAGTAGCGGGCAATGACGTCGCCGAGCGCATACGCTTCCGCGTGCCCCATGTGCAGGTCCCCCGAGGGGTAGGGGAACATGTCGAGCACGTACTTGCGCGGCTTTTCTTGAATTGACCGAAAATCAAAGGTTTCGGCGTCGCGAGGGTCTGACCCGGCGTTCTCGGGAGTCGCTGCCTGTTCGGTACTCATCGCGCTCTAGATTACCGGCGTATCGGCATGACCCAGCGCACGCAGAAGTGGCTCGGCCTTGAGGTGCATCTCGGCGAGCTCTTCCTCGGGGTCTGAATCAATGGTGATTCCTCCGCCGGATCCAATGCGTGCTCCGGTGCCATCGATGATGAGGGAACGAATCACCATGGCCAGTTCAGCCGAGCCGTCCTCCCCGAGGAAACCGTAGGCGCCCGAGTAGATGCCTCGCGGGCCCTCCTCCAGGTCGGAAAGAATGCTCATGGCGCTGATTTTGGGGGCGCCCGTCATAGAGCCGGCCGGGAAGCACGCGTCGATGGCATCCGTCACCGTACACTCCGGACGAAGCTGCGCACTAACCGTGCTCACCAACTGATGCACGTTGGCGTAAGACTCAACTGCAAGCAGGGAGTCAACGGCCACACTGCCCTCCACGGCCACCCGACTCAGGTCGTTGCGCATGAGGTCAACAATCATCACGTTTTCGGCGCGTTCCTTGGGGTTGTGTGCGAGTTCATCGCGTAGCGCTCTATCGTCTTGCTCCGTTGCCCCGCGTGGACGTGTGCCCTTGATGGGCTTGGTCACGACGCGGCCCGAGGGGGCAACCGCGAGAAAAACCTCGGGTGATGAACTGAGCAGTGCCGTGTTGTTCAGCGAGATAAACGCTCCGTGGTGACTCGGGTTCTCGCGGCGCAGCCTGCCGTAGACGGCGAGCGCACTTTGCTGGTCGAACGGCGCGTCAACCCGGTAAGTGTTCGTGAGGCACAGCTGGTAGGCATTCCCCGCAGCAATCTCTGAGCGACATGCCTCGATGTTGGCCAGGTACTCGTCGTCAGTCTGACGCCACGATCCGCCAGGTGCCGGACGAGCCGAGTTGTCGCGCACCGGGCTGTAATCGTCACTGGCGCTCGCCTCAGCAATGAGTGCCCGGGCTCGTTTTGTGGAATTCTCCCCCCGGCACGTCACGACGGTGACCTCCTTGCGCGCGTGGTCAAATTCGATCACCGTGTTCACGCGAGCAAAACAGGCCTCGGAATCGTAGGCACGCCAGCCAACCCAGCCGAGCGCAAAGCGACCCTCAGGGGAGTGGAGTTGTGCGTTGACTCGTGGCGGCGGCGCCTGAGTGGCGGCGCGAACGTCGTGCCACGTGGTGAGCGGCGGCTCCACGTCCAGACCCACATAACTTAATCCTTCGCGGGCATCGGGGCCGGCATCGAGCCACACGAGGTCGGCCCAGCCATCGCGGGTCTCCCCTGCGCAGTGGCGAGCGTGTGCGCGAAACACCCGTTCGGGATCGCACCATCCCGGCACGTGCGTGCGAACGGCCGGCTGTGTCACCGTATTAGCCTAGAGCCGTGACACTTACCGAGGGCAGGTACCGCTGGAATGGGACGCAACTGCGCCCGGCGGAAGGCCCCAAGCTCGCTCTCTTTGTGGCCGACTCGTTCTTGATTCACGATGGTGCCGTGGTTGCCCCCGAGCTACACCGGGCGCGTTTTCTGCGCGATGCCGACACCCAGGGCATGGTGAACGCGCCGACAGCGTTTGTCGATGCCGCCTTTGCCGCTCTGCCGGCATCCGGGCTCTGGTTTCCCCGGTTGGACCTCACCGAACGCGGAGAACTCGAACTATGGATTCGTCCCGCTCCCCCACTGGGTAGCGCCCTCACCCTGTGGACCTCACCCGATGACCCGCGCACAGAGCCCCGCATCAAGGGACCCGATATTCCCGTGCTCGCCCAGCTTCGCGAACAGGCTCAGGAGGCGGGTGCCGACGAGGCCGTCGTGGTGGACTCAGTGGGATATGTGGCCGATGGCGCCACGACGTGTTTTGTCTGGTGGCGTGACGAGGTGCTGCATGTCGCCCCGGAAAGCGTGGCGCGCATTGACAGCGTGACGGTGCGCGTGGTGCTGACGATGGCAAACGACATGGGCTGTGAGATCCGCGAGGAAGCCGTGACACCTGCCGACCTCGCGGGAGCCGAGCTCTGGGCACTCAATGCACTCCACGGCATTCGTGGCGTAACCCGATGGCTCGACGGCCCTTCGCTGCTGGTGAACGACGCTCGACGTGATTCGTGGCAGAAGCTTTACTGGAGTCGAGGCACAATCGTGGGAGAAGGTGGGACACATGAATGAGGTCATCGACTGGTTTATCACCACGGTCTCCTCGGTTGATCCGAGCCTGCGAGCTCTCATTGCCGCGCTCGGCATGTTCTGTGAGACCTCATTTTTGGTGGGCCTCGTCGTTCCGGGAGACACCATCGTGTTCATCGCGGCCACCGGCGTCACGAACCTCAGCGAGTACTTCTGGCTCGCCGGGGCAGTTCTGATGGGCTCTCTCGCCGGAGAAACGTTCGGTTTCTTTTTGGGTCGCACCCTCGGTCGCCGCATTCGCGATAGCAGACTGGGAAAGCGTTTCATTGGCGACACCTGGTTGGTGGCCGAGGCCTACCTTGCCAAGCGTGGTGTGGTTGCCGTTTTTGTGAGTCGGTTTCTCCCGGTGCTTCACTCGGTCGTTCCGCTCGTCTGCGGCATGAGCGCCATGCGGTACTGGGTTTTTATTCGATGGACGGCACTCGCCTGCTTCGTGTGGACTTTCCTGTACGTCACCATAGGATTCTTGCTCGCCGAGCAGTTTCAGATCTTTGCCACCACCTTCAAGGGTGCCGGCTGGGTGTTCATCGGGGGTGTGGTGATTTTCATTCTGGCCACGCACTTCGCCAAGAAACGGCTCTCCCGCAGGGAGCTCGGCGAGAAATGACCGGTCAGACCGCATGAAACGTGTGGCCTGGACAAACGTGGGAAACTGACACCATGGCATCTTCGAATCGGGTGAGGCACGCAACGCAGCAGCTGCCCAAGATTCACCCGCTGGCACGTTTTGAAGATCGCATGCACCAGCTTCGGGCACGCTTCGCCAGACGCCGCGGACTACTGCCCACCATCGTGCCCTATCGCGGTTACGGCACGGCAACCGAGATTCGCGTTTTGTGCCGCGTGGTGCTGGCGCCCGTTCTTAAGCCGGGCAGCCGACGGGCGCGCAAGTTCGCCCGCCGCTTCGAGTCGGTGCGCGGGTGGCGTTCCTTTGTGAGTGTTCCCGTGGCCAATGCCGCGGTCACCATAACCATCGACGACTACTGCGAGACCGTGACCGCCGACCGCGGTGGCGTGGTCGACGTGCACCTCGCGTTTGCTCTGCCTCAGGGCGAGCACGTGGCCAAGCTGACGGTGGAGGATTCGCTGCCCGTTGACGTGCCGATCAATGTGGCATCACCCACGGCGACGCGCGGCATCATCTGTGACGTCGACGACACCGTGATGGTGACCGCACTGCCGCGGCCGTTCTTGGCCGCGTGGAACTCGTTTGTGCTCAACGAACACGCGCGCGTGCCCACACCCGGAATGGCCGTTTTTCTTTCGCGAATGTCCCAGCTCGAATCGGGCATGCCGGTGTTTTATCTCTCTACCGGGGCGTGGAATGTCGCCCCTACGCTGCGCCGATTCCTGTCTCGAAACCTTTACCCCGTGGGCACCATGCTGCTCACCGATTGGGGTCCCACGCACGATCGACTTTTTCGTTCCGGACAAGAGCACAAGAAGCGCCAGCTCGAAAAGCTTGCCAAAGATTTTCCCCACATCAAGTGGATCATGATCGGCGATGATGGCCAGCACGACGAAGCCATCTACGGCGAGTTCGAGGCCAACCACCCGGAGAACGTTTCGTTTGTTGCGATTCGCCAGCTCTCCACCTCCGAAGCGGTGCTCGCCGGCGGGCGACGCAAAGGTCTCGCCAAGGAGCTCCACGGCACCGCGCCGTGGGTCTACGCGCACGACGGCGCGGGCATGATTGAGCAGCTCACGAACCTTGGGGTGCTCGACGCAGGCGACACTCCGATTCGGCGCTACAGCTAGTCCGCTCCGCCGCGCGGGCTTTACGATTGAGAGCGTGTCTGCCCCGCGTTTCACCACACTGGATGAGTACTTGGCCAGCCTCGATGCCGTCAAGGCAACGACGCTACGCGCCGTGGTCGATGCCATCACGAGCAAATTCCCGGATCTGACGGTAAAAATCGCGTGGAACGTTCCTCAGGTTCATCGTGGCAAGGACTACGTGTTTGGCATGAGCGCGGCAAAGAACCACCTCACGCTCGCACCGTGGGGAACGGGCACCCTGGAACCCTTCCGCGCACGTCTCGCGGACTACGTGGTGAACAAGGCGACGTTCCAGGTGCCGGTCGACTGGAACGTGGATGCCGACCTGCTGCGCGACATGGTTGCCACGCGCTTGGCCGAACTCGACGGCTAAGTTCTCGGTTCCGTGATGAATCGATAACCCTCAACCTGTCCTCCACACTTTGCTGTCCGTGGTTTTTCCTAACGTGGTATTCGAAGATATATTCGAATTTCACGAGGAGCCTCCATGTACATCGACGAACCCGTCGGAGTGGATCTCTCGGCCGGAGGAGTTCCCCTCTCATTTCGCTGGCGCGGCATCAGCTACGCCATAGTGAGCGCGCCCGAACCGTGGCTGAGTCGCCGCGTGTGGTGGCGCAGTAACGATCGCGTCACCCGCGGTCAGACAACACCGCTCGACGTGCCCACGTGGCGCGTAGACGCGATTGCGCTCACGTCAGGGGTGCCGCTCGATGACGGCGTCTACGACCTCGCCCAGCACGGTGACGGCTGGCGTCTCGTGGGGGCATCCACCACCGAACTTGACCAGCGCCTGTTTGCCTAACCCCTCACCATGCCCGACTTCACCCACCTGCACGTTGCCTCGGCGTTTTCGGCGCACTACGGCACCGCCCGACCCGAGGCACTCGTAGCCGCGCAGAAGGCCGCGGGCGCGTGGGCGGCAGCCATCACCGACCGCGACGGACTCTACGGCGCGGTGCGGCACATCCGCGCGTGCGTGGCCAGCGGGCTCCAACCGATTGTGGGGGTAGACCTCGCGTTGCGCGAGAGCGACGGCCGGTCAGCGGGACGACTCACCCTGCTGGCGCACGGGCACTGCGAGGGTCGCGGCTGGGCCAGCATGGCACGCGCCATCACGGCGGCCCACGCACGCAGCACGCGCGGCTCACCCCCGGCGCTGGCCCGCACGCGCCTGCGACCCCTCCTGCGTGGCCCCGACGGTATCACCGTCACGATCCTTCTCGGCCCCGCTTCCGATGTGGGGCAGGCGCTCGCCCGCGGTGAGGCCGAGCGTGCGCGCGAGTTGCTCGCCTGGTGGACCCACACGCTTCCCGGCGCCATTGCCCTCGAGGTGGTGTGCCACGACACCGCACCGGGCACCACCGCCAGCCTGCGTCATGCCGTGGCCATGCTCGAGCTCGCTCACGACACCGAGACACCCGCGGTGCTCAGTAATGCCGCACGCTACCTCGAGGCCGACGAAGCCCTCACCGGTGACGTACTGGATGCCGCGGCGATGCTGCGCGCACTCGGTGAGTTCACGCCACAACCCAACGGCCAGGCGTGGCTCAAGACGCCGGCAGAAATGCACGCGATTGCCCTGCGCGTGGCGCGTGCCTCCCGACTCGATCAGGGAGCCGCGCACCGCATGCTGGCGGCCGGCGAACGCCTCGCCCTGCGCTGCGTGCTCGACCCCGAGACCGACCTCGGTTGGCGCCAGGCCAAGATTCCCGAGAACGATGTCATTGGTCTGAGCGGCGACCCCGCCTCGGTTCTGCGCCAGAGCACCGAAGCCGCCATCGGTGAGCGTTACCCCTACGCGGCCGCCACCGAGATGCGGCGCATCACCGAACGCCTCGACACCGAACTCACCACCATCTACGACTTTGGTTTTGCCTCGTACTTTCTCACCGTGGCCGACGTGTCGGCGCTGATGCGGCGCATGGGAATCCGCAATCAGGCGCGCGGCAGTGGCGCCGGCAGCATCGTCACGTATCTGCTGCGCATCAGCAACGTCGACCCCCTCGAACACGACCTGCTGTTTGAGCGCTTCCTGGGCAACAAGCGCGAAACGCTGCCCGACATCGACATCGACGTGGAGTCGGCCCGGCGCCACGAGGTCTACCGCGCCATCTTTGAGCGCTACGGCAGCACCCGCGTGAGCCTCATGTCGATGCAGAACACCTATCGGGCGCGCGGTGCCGCCCGGGATGCCGGCATGGCGCTGGGTCTCTCCCCCGAGCAGATTGGCTTTGTTGCCAAGAACATCTGGCGTTTCAACGCGCGGGACTTTCGACGCGCACTCGACACCAAGCCCGAGATGCGCGAATTCGCCACCATGCTCGAGGAGGATGCCCGACTCGAGTTGCTCGTCGACGTGGCCGAGCGCCTCGACCGACTCCCCCGCCACGTCTCCATGCACCCGTGTGGCGTGATCCTCGGCAACAACGAACTGTACAACCTGAGCCCCATGCAACCCTCGGGCATGGGACTGCCCATGAGCCAGTTCGACAAAGACGACATCGATGACGTGGGTCTGCTCAAACTCGACGTGCTGGGGGTGCGCATGCAGTCGACGCTCTCGTACACCCTTCGCGAGATTCAGCGCGTGCACGGCCCGCACGCGGCCGAGGTGGGCAAGCTGCCCAGTGACGCCCCCTACATCAAGCCCAACGGGCTTATTGAGCTCGATGCCATCCCTCACGACGACGAGGCCACGTTTGCCAACATTCGCACCGGCCACACGCTCGGCATGTTTCAGATCGAGAGCCCCGGGCAACGCGAACTAATCGGCAAGATGCAGCCCGATGAGTACAACGACCTCATCGCCGATATCTCGCTGTTTCGCCCCGGTCCCATGAAGGGCAACATGGTGGCGCCCTTCTTGGATGCCAAACACGGCTTTACCGCACCCAACTATCTGCACCCGCGCTTTCGCTCTTTTCTGCGCGACAGCTACGGCGTTGTCATCTATCACGAGCACATTCTGCGAATTTTGCACGAGTGCATGGGCGTAACGCTGGCCGAGGCCGACGAACTGCGCCGCGCCATGGAGAAGTCCACCGCGTCGATCGAACGCGCGTTTCGCCGGCGCACGGCCGAGCGGCGCGATCCCGAAACGGGCAAACGGCTGTTTACCGACGCCGACATCGAGCGTATTTGGGCGGTGCTCAAAGGATTTGGGTCGTTCGGTTTTTGCAAGGCGCACGGCGCCGCTTTCGCGCTACCTACGTATCAGAGCGCCTGGCTCAAGACGCACTACCCGGCCGAGTTTCTCGCGGGCATCCTCACGCACGACCCGGGCATGTATCCCCGGCGCCTCCTGCTGGCCGAAGCGCGCCGCATGGGCGTGCCCATCCTGCCGCTGGATGCCAACCTCAGCATCGATGAGTACCGCGTGGAGCGCCTGCGCGGCGGCACCCTCGGCATTCGCCTCTCGCTGCGCGACGTGCACGGCATTAGCGATGCCGAACTGGGACGACTGCTGACCGGCCAACCGTTCACGGGCATCACCGACCTGTACGAGCGCGCCCGCCCCTCGCGCGCGCTCATGCAACGACTGGCACTCGTGGGGGCACTCGACGCACTGGCGGGCTCGCCAGAAGCACAGTCACTCCCCACGCGCGGCGATGTGATCGCGTTCGTGCGCCAACTCACCGCCAAACGGCCGACCCGCGGCGATTCCGCAAGCCAGCTCAACTTCACCGTGGACGACAGGCACTCGATTCCGCGCGGAAACCCCCAGTTCACCGCAGCCGATCGGGCTCGGGTCGAGCTCGGCGTGCTCGACATGGATGCCTCGGAGCACCTCATTGAGGCCTACCGACCCCTGCTCGATGACATGGGCGTCACCCCGGCCAACCAGTTGCTCGCCCTGCGCAGTAAAACCGAGGTGCTGGTGGCGGGCGTGCGCATCGCCACACAGACTCCCCCCATGCGTTCGGGCAAACGCGTGGTGTTTATCAGCCTCGACGACGGCAGTGGATGCGCCGACGCCACCTTCTTCGAAGAAGCCCAACAAACCACGGGGCCACTGCTGTTTGGCACCAAACTCATGGTGATTCGCGGGCGAACTCGACGCACGGGCGAACGGGGCATCTCGATTGAAGCAATCCAGGCCTGGGACCTCAAACAGCTCTGGGCTGAGTTCTGCGCGCGCCGCCACGAGTACGCCGGCGGCGCGACTACCGTGAAACCGTGAGTATCCGAGCGAACGTGCGGGCCAAAAGGCGCATCCCCTTCCTTCAGGTACTCAAGTCCATCGGCGCCGCCGTGGCAGCGTGGCTCATTGCTGTCCCCCTGTTTCAGACAGACCAGCCGGTTTTTGCCGCCATCGCTGCGATCATCGTGGTGCAACCCAGCGTCAACGCCTCGCTCGGCAAAGCCTTCGAGCGCTCCACCGCCACGGTCATTGGCGTAGCCATCGCACTCGGGGCGAGCCTCGTTTTTGGCGCACCCTCGTGGCTCGTGCTCGTGGCCATTGCGGCCGCCATCACCGTCGGCTGGGCCTTCAAACTCACGCCGGCCACCGCCAACCAAATCGCGATTAGCGCCATGCTCTCGATTGTCATCGGCGCGGCCACCCCGGACTACGCACTCACCGGCATTCTCCAGACGATTCTGGGTGCCGTGATCGGCCTCATCATCAACGCCGTCATTGTGCCACCGGTGGCCCTCACCCCCGCCAAGAGCGCGGTTGGTCGACTCGGCGGCGACATTGCCCAACTCCTCGAAGACATGGGGGCGGTCCTCTCGCGACGCACCAGTCCCGAGGTGCTCGACGAGCTTTACTGGCGAGCCCGGGGACTGCGCGCCGAACTTAATGCGGCACTGGCTCGAGTAAACGCACTCAGCGAAAGCCTGCGCTTCAACATGATTCGGCGCAACAAACACCGGCCGGCGGTCGATCAGATGTCGGCACTGCTGGCACGCCTCGCGGTGGTAACCACGAGGACTATTGGCATGGCTCGCGGGGTGCGCGATCACTACGACGAGTCGCTTGTGAGTGACACCAACATGGCTCAGATTGCCGATGAACTCAAGCGTGCCGGCCACGACCTGCGCATTGTGGTGAGAGACAACGGGCTTGAGGCCATGACGGCGCCCCACCCGGAAACAAAGGATCTGCCCACGCTCACTCAACCCATTCGACTCACGCGCCCGTCCAGCAAGAACTGGGTCCTCGAGGGATTCCTCGTTGAGAACCTGCGGTTGGTCAATGAGGAGATCACGGGCATCCTCACCGAGGACTAGACAACAGGGCACACGGAAAGGGGCTCCGAGTCATCTCGAAGCCCCTTTGCCTAACAAGAACTAAACCTGCAGTGCCGCCTGAAGCTCGATGGTGATGGTCACCTTCTCGCCAACCAAAACGCCACCGGTCTCGAGTGCAGCGTTCCACGACAGCCCGAAGTCTTCGCGGTTGATCTCGCCGGTCACCGTGGCGGCCATCTTGTAGTTGCCGTAAAGGTCGTTGGCGAAGCCGCCGAACTCGAGGGCAAACTCGACCTGCTTGGTGACACCACGGACCGTGAGGTTACCCGTCACCGTGTAGTCGCTGCCGACAGCGCCAACCGACGTGGAGGCAAACTCAATCGTGGGGTGATTCTCGGCATCGAAAAACTCGTTGGTGCGGAGGTGACCGTCGCGGCCCTCATCATTGGTATCGATGCTGGCCACCTGAGCCGAGGCAGTAATTTTGGTGTCCGCCGGGTTCTCGCCGGTCAGGATGGTGGCCGAGAAACTACCAAACTTTCCGCGGACCTTGCTAATCATGAGGTGGCGAACCGAGAACGAAACCTCCGAGTGGGAGGGGTCAACGATCCAGGTGCCTGCCTTGTAACCGGGGATGGATTCTGCGGTGAGGGTCATGGGTGTCCACTTCTCCGGGCGCGGATGCCCGGGACGTCTAATGAGTACACGTCAGATTGGCGTGCACAGCAGATAAGACGAGAGTGGCGGGGATTATTCCCGCGGTGACAGAAATCTCGCTCACCAGGGATGCATGCAGGTCGCACCGATGCCCGTGACCGGCTAGGGGGCGAAGGCAATTCCCTCGGGAACGGTGCCGCGAGGCTCACGGGGGAAAGAACAGCCGAAATCGCAGGGCGCGCGCCAACGCTCGGCACCCGGAGCGAGTTCGCGCCGGAACGTGAGCATTCTCAGAACAGAAGCGTCAAGCTGCGCAACGGGAACGATTCCCGACTCAACGGCCTGGCTGAGTGTACTCACGAGTACACCAACATCGATGCCCACGGAGGACGGATCGGCGGGGAACACAAAGAGGAGAGCGTCATTTCCGGCGGCCAGCGCGGCCACCGCATTGGCGTAGGGATCACTCCACCGGGCATCTCCCGACGCCTGAAGCATCAGCAGGTCATCAGTTACGGTGATTCCCTCGAATCCGAGATCTCGTCTCAGCACGTCGTGCCACGCGACCGAGAGACTGGCCGGCACGTCGTCAACTGCCGGAAACGCGAGGTGTCCAAACATCACAAAGCGAGCACCGGCCTCAATGCCTGCCGAGAAGGGCACCGCGTCGCTCCCGCGCCACTCATCTGCCCCTACCGTCGCGACGGGAATCCCGAAGTGTGAATCGTCGGCACTGCGGCCGTGACCCGGAAAGTGCTTCAGCGTGCTCGCCACATGGGCCTGTTCGGCAGTCACCGCTGCCGCTACGCGCTCGGCGCTTTCGGCACCCGAGTCACCGAGAGTGCGGCTGTAGATGTAAGAACGCCGGTCAGGCGTAACGTCGGCGACGATACCGAAGTTCACGTTGACACCCACAGAGGCCAACAGTCCCCCGCGGCCGGCAAACGCGTCCGCTGTGGCACCTGCCGGCTGGGTTCGCAGTTCGTTCGCTCCGGGATAGGGGTCGAAGGAGAGGCGGACCACTTCGCCGCCCTCCTGATCGATGGCAATGATCGGTGGCAAGTCTGGCTCGGCAATCACCGCTGCCGTCAGCGCTGCCACCTCGGCCGGATCGGGCGTCACGTTATCGCGCATCAGGATGATGCCGCCCCACCCCGCTCCTCCGCTCGCCACGGGAGCCACCGCGAAACGCATCCCCTCGGGGTTGATGCCACTCACATGGCCGATCAACAGGCTGCGCACCTTGTCGTCCGTCGTCATTTCGTCAAGACGAATTCGAGCCCATCGCTCAATCGGATTGGTCGCTGGCGACGGCACGCGGGCTGCATCCTCCTGTGTGATCGGAAGGCTCGGCGAACCTGCTCCCGCAGCGGTCGTGACCGCAGATGTCGAGAACAACGCCAGAACCACGAGAAATCCCACGCCCAGCGCGACTGCGCGCGCGGATCCGATTCTTGCGATGGCGGAACGAGCCGCCGTTCCCATGCGAACGAAGCCGACACGCACGGCGCTCATGCCACGCTGCAGAGGGCGCCCTAAGCCGCCTTGGCTGCCCGCGCGACGAGTTCTCGCACGAGCGGCACGACTTCGGTGCCATAGAGACGAATGCACTCCATGAGGTTCTCATGCCCGAGGGTCCCCAGCGAGTACTTGAGGTCGAAGCGTGTCACGCCCAGCCCCGTCATCGACCGAGCAATCTTCTGGGCAACGGTTTGAGGCGAGCCCACCATGAGAGCGCCCTCGGCACCCGCTTCGGCATCAAACTGAGCGCGCGTGAACGGCGGCCAGCCCCGCTCCGCCCCAATACGGGTGTGCATGTCGCGGAAGTGCGGCCACGCCAATTCGCGTGCCTCGGCATCGGTGGCGGCCACAAAACCGGGCGAGTGCTGCCCCACCGGCAGAATCTCTTTGCCCATTTCGGTGAGAGCACGATGATACAAGTCCACGTAGGGGCGAAAGCGCAGGGGGTCACCGCCGATGATGGCCAGCATCAGCGGAAGGCCATAACGTGCTGCGCGGACGACGGATTGCGGGCTGCCGCCCACCCCAATCCAGGCTTTGAGGCGCCCCGTTTCAATCGGCGGGAAGATGCGCTGCTCAGAGAGAGCGGGGCGAAACGAGCCCGACCACGTGACCGGTTGCTCCTTCAAAATTTCAACAAAGAGATCAAGTTTTTCTTCAAAGAGAGTTTCGTAGTCACTCAACTCATAGCCAAAGAGCGGAAACGACTCGGTAAAGGAACCGCGGCCGAGAATGACCTCGGCGCGGCCGTCCGAGAGCGCGTTGACCTCCGAGAATCGCTGGTAGACCCGAATGGGGTCGTCCGAGCTCAGCACGGTCACGGCTGATCCCACGTGAATGTTCTGTGTGCGAGCCGCGATTGCGGCCATCACGACCTCCGGAGCGGACACAGCAAAATCTTCTCGGTGGTGTTCGCCAATGCCAATGAAGTTGAGTCCCACCTGGTCAGCCAGCACACCCTCGGCAATGACGTTGCGGATCACCTGGGCATGGCTGAGCGGAGTTCCGTCCGGCGCAACCGTGGCATCGCCAAACGTGTCGAGCCCAAATTCCAAACCTGCCGTCATGGCTCACTCTCCTTCGGTGGCGTTGGAAACACATCTCTGTCATGACTAACGCATAAGTTCTGCCAAGTTATTCCGCAAGACGCAACTCCCCTGCCATACTTTATGTGGTGCTCAGCTTTGGGCATCGTCACTTCACAACGGATCGTCCGGCACGTACCTGCCGGTGAAGGAGTAATTACCATGGCAAGCGTCACCTTTGAAAATGCGTCCCTCCTCTATGCGGGAACCAACCGTGAAGCCGTCAACAACATAAATCTCACCGTCGCTGACGGCGAGTTTCTTGTACTGGTGGGACCTTCGGGATGCGGAAAATCAACGACACTCCGCATGCTCGCGGGCCTCGAAGAGGTGAGCTCGGGGCGAATTCTTATTGGCGATCGTGATGTCACCAATATTCCCCCCAAGGACCGCGACATCGCCATGGTTTTCCAAAACTACGCCCTGTACCCGCACATGACGGTTGCCGAGAACATGGGATTTGCGCTGAAGATCGCCGGTGTCCCCAAAGCCGAGCGTACGGCGCAAGTTCTTGAAGCGGCCAAACTCCTCGACCTCGAACCATACCTCGATCGCAAACCCAAGAACCTCTCCGGCGGACAACGCCAGCGTGTCGCCATGGGTCGCGCCATTGTTCGCAATCCGCAAGTATTCCTGATGGACGAACCGCTATCGAATCTGGATGCCAAGTTGCGTGTTCAAACACGCACCCAAATCGCATCCCTCCAGCGTCGCCTAGGCGTCACGACCGTTTACGTTACGCACGATCAGACCGAGGCCCTGACGATGGGGGACCGCATCGCCGTGATGAAGGATGGCCTGCTTCAGCAGGTCGGAACACCGCGCGAGCTCTATGAGCAGCCCGCGAACGACTTCGTCGCCGGTTTCATTGGCTCACCTGCGATGAACATCTTTCCGTCACAGATGGTGTCAGGCGGCGTACAAGTGGGGACCACGGTCGGCGTTGTCGATGCCCAAACCCTGAAGAATGCTGCCAGAAAGTCGGTTCGTGTGGGCATCCGTCCCGAGGATCTTGTTATCGCCAAGGACGGAAAGGGCCTCTCGGTCAAGATCGACGTGGTTGAAGAACTGGGTGCCGATGGGTATCTCTACGGCCACGTCGACGTCGACGGCGCCGAGCATTCGATTGTCATCCGTGTCGACGGCCGCAAACACCCACTAGCTGGAGACACTGTTGTGGTGGCACCCGCGCCCCAGCACATCCACGTTTTTGATGCGGAATCCGGCGTGCGTCTCTCGGCCCCCGTAGAGGTCTAACGCCTCCGTACATCGCGCGACACTTGACGTGGCGGATGTTAATGTGATTCAGTCTGTGTCGTCACAGTCCGCCAACTGGATGACTCGGAGGTAGAGTCAAAACATGGCAACTCCCGTAGCGCCAGACGCCCTCGCATACACCGCGAAGGACTGGCTAAAGTATGGCTCCACTGAGGCGCCATCCACGCGGGAGAAGATGATCATGCTCGCGATCGAAGACATCATTACCGTGGGCCCCGCCGACTTCAACGCTTTTCGGGTCTGCGATCGGATTGACATCAAGCACCCGATGGTCAACTACTACTTTGGCAACCGCGACGGCCTCCTGGCCGAGGCCACGTGGTGGGCCTACCAAGATTGGTCAAAGAATGTTCGTCGATCGATGCGCGAGGCACCGGCCGACCCTGAGAAGCGCTTGCGCGCCTTTATCGAAGAAGAATGCGTCTGGGCGGAGCGCATGGGTGGAATGTACCTGCTGTTGCAGTACCCGCTAGCATCTGCCGGTTCGCACGTCATCGTGGCTGAGAACTACGGCGAGAAGATGCAGGGCATCTTTGACTATCACCTCGCACTCTTGGCGACCACGATTGTTGATCTTCGCTCAGGAAAGTTGAGTTCTCTCGACTTTGACGAAGACTCCGTTCCGGCAACCGCACTCTTGTTGCACCCCGCTGAGGTCATCGCATCCGGGCACGTGGCGTGGATGACCCACGGTCTCGCGTCATGGTCCACGGGACAGCACACGGCGACGCGCAAGATGCCCACCCGAGGTATCAAAGGACTCACCGTGGGTATCGCCCGCTCGTCCTATGTGGACCAAATCATCAAGGTTGCCCGCGGCGAATAGCTAGAGAAGTCCGCCCCCACTTTGGACCTCATTTTTCTTAGGGCGCTCATGTCACCAGGCGCTCAGTCCACCATCGACGAACAAGTTCTGTCCCGTCACATAGCTCGCAGAGTCTGAAGCCAAAAACAACATTCCCGATGCGACTTCATGCGCCTGGGCCATTCTTCCCATCGGCACGCGGTTACTGTAGCGATCGTTGAAGACGCCGTTTTGTCCCGAACCTATTCCACCTGGAGTCAGGGTGTTTACGCGAACACCTGCTCGAGCCCAGTAGGTCGCTAAGTACAGTGTGAGACCGTGTACCCCGGCTTTTGATGCGGAATACACCGGTGGGGTATTAATCGCACGCCCTTCATACTCCGAGCCTTCGTAGATCCGTTGGTCCGGGCCCATCGTCCCGCCATAAATGGATGCGGTCTGAATTATCGACCCTCGACCCCGTTCAGCCATTTTTACCCCGACAGCCTGAGCGACGAGGAACAAGCCATCCAAGTTCACGGCCATGACCTCTCGCCAGGTTTCGAGGGAAAACTTTTCTAGTGGGTTGAAGAAATTCTCTAAGCTGGCACTCTTCGACGCGGCGTTATTGTGCAAAATATCGATGGGGCCGAGAGACTGCTCAACGTGGGAAACCATCTGGGTGACGGAATCCTTGTGAGAGACGTCACATTGCACACCAATAACTGCCGCATCGTACTGTTGAGAAATCCTGTCAGCGGTTTCGAGGGCTCGCTCAAGGCTAATGTCGACAACGGCAACCGAGGCCCCTGAATCCGCGAGGGCTTCCACGCACTCCGTGCCCAAAATTCCCGCACCCCCCGTGACCACGGCAACACGGCCCGAAAGACTTTGCCGCTCCATGTATTTACCCATTTTGAGGAAGATTCCTTTCCATCAGCCAACTAACAATCTCGAAGTCAAACTCACTATCAATGTCGAGCGACCTCTCGGGTGGCATCTCGAAAATACGTGTTGACGGGTAGAAAACACGAGGCTCCGCCAGAAACGCATCACGATTCCAGACGTAGATCGAGGCGTTCATGTCAAAAGTTTTTGGCGCATCTTGTCGTCGAAGAATCCCCTGCGGTAGCGGCTTGGCGACCCCCACATGGCCAGATTGTGAATCGACTTCAATGAGATTGAAATAAGGGGACCGCCGAGCCTCGCACGCAGTCACAACGGATTCGATTCCTTCACCTTCCAGCAGAGCAACCGCCGAGTGGATGTCCCCGACAGTTCGAAGCGGGGATGTGGCATCGAGATCAACGACAGTGTCAAAACGTCCTCCTGTGAGCGACTCCATCTCGCGAACGGCGTGCACAATTGCCGGGACTTTTCCTGCGGTATCCGTTGCCAGCTCAGCGGGCCTCACAACGACATGGGTTGCCCCGCAACTCAGAGCCACATCGAGCACTTCCGGGGCATCGCTCGTCACGACGATGACCTCGAAAAGGCCTGACTCCGAGGCGTGTCGCACGGAATGCGCGAACAACGATTGTCCGGCTATCATCCTCCAGTTTTTCCCGGGAACACCCCGTGAACCGCCTCGAACGGCTATCGTGCAAATTCTGTTCACGTCGTTACCCATCTGCCTTCCCGAGCACTTCTCTCAATTCCGAGAATGAGGTTATCGATGTCTCGGGCTTCGGCCAGCGTCGTCACCGAGGTGGGAGACTCCGTCATCATGTCGAGGTGCATGTGCCGATAGGTCTCATCGCGATCAATCGGAAAGCTTTCTAACCGAGTGTTCGAGGACGAAGAAACCGAGAGTGTTCCGGCGAGTATATCCGCGTGAAAAGTCTTTTCTTGGGTGACAATCCGGATAAACCGCGAACCTGGGCGATCGAGGTAATTCAGTTGAAGCGCCAATTGAGAAACGTGCTCAGTGCGAGCCACGATTGACCAGGAGTCGTCAGAATCCACCGTCACGTTTGCAATTCGACCACCCAAGGCAAAGACGCCGAGCGTCCTGCCACACATCCACGCCAGATAATCAAGTTCGTGCGAGAGATCGCGAAGAACTCCGCCCCCCCGACTTTGGTGGGCGGAATACTGCTCTGCAACGGAACGTCCAGGCCGCCATGTCTCCAGCGCTTGTCCCGCATAGGCCTCGACGGAGAGGATTTTCTCGCCGTCCAGACGATTCTTGAGATTCTGCAAGAGAGGATGAAACCTCAAATTGTAGGCCACCCCGACGCGCAAAAAACTGGAAAGGTCAAGGTCGTCACTTCCGAGGGCTGCGGGTTTTTCAATGAGGACTGGCCCTTGATAATTCGCCACAACCAAGTCGTCAACCGCGTGACGGTGGCGGGCAGTCTCATTTGCTATGACGACATAATCAATGTTGTGGTGCTCGAAAGCCTCGCTGATTGTTGGGTGTGAAACGTAAGCGAGGTCGGTGCGATTGCTCACAAAAACAACCTTGGTGCGGTCACCAATCTCGGAGAGAACTCGAGCGTGCCGTTGGCCGATAGACCCCCCGCCCACAACGAGAGACGTCATCACCGGTCAACCGAGCCTGTCGCCTCGTCCCGAGCCCGGATGAGATCTTCTGGGCGCCCAACGTCCAACCACGATTCATGAATCGGGAACGCCGCCACGTTTTTGCCGGCAGTCATAATGTCCGTCAAAAGTGTTGGCATGTCGCAGTACTCACCGACAGTGAGCGTTCCAAGGACCCCAGGGTTCATGGCGTATATTCCGGCGCTGACCAGCGACCTGTGCAGAGGCTTCTCCGTGAGTTCAACGACCAACGAATCGTGAACGGTCACGACCCCAAAAGGAACCTCGACGACATATTCCCGGACGCCCACGGTCGCTTCAGCAGCGTTCTGCCGGTGGAAAGACATCAAATCCCGGAGGTCAACGTGCGTGAGGAGGTCAGAGTTCATCACAATGAACGGTTCGGTGATCGAACCAGCCTGGGTGGCTATCGCGCCTGCCGTGCCTAAAGGAGCATCCTCATGGATGTATGTTACGTCGAGGGCAAATGCTGATCCATCTCCGACGTAATCTTTAATCACCTCCGCGAGGTAATTAACCGAGATGCGAACGTCCTTAAAACCTTGTGCCCGAATCCGCTCGAGAATTATTCCCAAGATCGGCGTTCCTCCCACCGGAAGCATCGGTTTGGGCAGGTCTTTTGTCAATGGGTAAAGACGTTGCCCTTTGCCGCCCGCCATCAAAATGACGGGTGTCGTCATACGCTCGGGATGCACAAAATCATCCATTGTGGCAACGCTCGTGATTTTGCCGTCACGGTCGAGAAGGGGGAGATGCCGAATATCATCCTCAACCATGCGCTCGAAAATCCGAACTGACGAATCAGTCGTCAGTGCCGTCTTGGGTTCGGAATTCATGATGTCTATAGCCAGAGAATCGAGGGTCGCTCCGCGGAGGATTGCCCGCCGAATATCGCCATCCGCGACCACGCCCAAAAGATGGTCACTTTCGTCAACGACGACGGCAAACTGGCGGCGATTGTTGTCAATGACGGCAATCATGTCCCGAAGAGAGTCTGTGGGGCTGACTCTCAGACCATCAATTCCAGTGACCATTAACAAACTCGTTTTCGAATATAGAAGTCAACGAAAGCCCAGTCTAGCTAAGCACTACTCGCGTCGTTCGCAACGACCAAGCCACTGAGAGAGATGGCCTCGTGGCGGTCGAAACTTCTTGAGGTCGTGGCCCCAACGACAACATCGAACGCCATGGGGGAAACCTCGGCCTCTGGCCGCAAAGCCACAAGATCATCCTCGGAGATAACCGAGCCCGCCGCAATGTCCCGGGCAGCATAGAGTCCTCGGCGCGCGATGGGAATATTGATCCGCTCACTTTCTGAAACACGCTTATCGGGACTGCCGAGCGCTTGCTCGATTTCTCGAATCGTTGACACGAGAAGTGCAAAATCGGCCGGTTCCATCGACGCGTGCTGGTCGGGCCCGGGAAGGTTACGGTCTGTCGTGACATGTTTTTCGATAACGCGAGCACCGAGGGCGACAGCCGCCACCGACGCAGAGATCCCCTCAGTGTGGTCACTGTAGCCATACATGACCTCGAGGGTTCGCCCCATATTGACCATGGCTCGCAAATTGGTATCCGAAATAGGCGACGGGTAGGCCGTGTTGCATTGCAGGACCGTAATGCGTTCGCGCGGAAAACCTTCGGACACAATCGCGGAAAGAGCAGCATCCACCTCACTGAGTTGACTCATGCCGGTAGACAAAATGATGTCGTCGGCTCGGCGCGCCACGTCCCTGAGATAGGGCAGATTCGTTATCTCTCCCGAAGGAATCTTGAAAAGACGAAGGCCAATGTCTGAAAGAAAAGCCAAGCTCAGGTGGTCGAAAGCTGTCGAAAGAAAGACCTTTCCGACGCTCTCCACATACGCTTTCAGCTCGATGAATTGATCAGCTGTGAACTGGAGCTCCGCGATCATCTCAATCGCGGACTGAGCCTCACCTGTGGTCGCCTTCTGGTATTCCGCCTTGGGCGTCGAGACTGACATGAGGAGCTCCGGAACTGCCGTTTGAAATTTGATGACGTCCACGTCAGTTGTGGCAATGGCATCAACAATCTTTTTTGCCAATGCCATATCGCCGTTGTGATTGACGCCCACCTCAGCGATGATCAGAACACGGTCAGCGCTGTCAGTCATGTGCTACCCATTCGACGTCATAGAAGCTCTTGGCATGAAGACTTGCTAAAGCTGTTGCCTCAAGAATGTCGGCGATTCGCCGGGAGACGCCGGGAGAACCGTAGGGAGAAACCTTGAGGTCTGCTAATTCTTGCATCTGAGGTGCCATCGCCTGCGTTATCCCCCGCATAATTGCGTCCGCGTCGTTTTCGACGTCCACTACCGATGCGGCCCGAAGTCGTCCCTTTTGCCTGTCTCCGATATTGACAGTGGGAGTTCCCGCTGTGGGGGCCTCAAGGATTCCACTCGATGAATTGCCGACGATAACCGCCGCCGCGGTCAGAGCGCTGAGGTAGCCCACCTGCCCCAGGCTGGCAAAAACCTTGACTCGATCAGTTCGAGCATCCGCATACTCGTCGAGAAGAGCATTCACTGCGCGACCTCCCGCATCGGCGTTCGCCCGAGTCATCACAATCTTTGCGTCGGGAAATTGGTCGAGTGCTGAAAACAACGGATCCATAAATTCACCGACAGCCTGGCGAGACATCGTTTGCGGATGTTGTGTGCAGAGGATTAACGGTGCATCTCCCAAAGGAAAATCAAGGAAAACTTCGAGTTCTTGCGTGGACATCAACTCCAGCGTCGCAAAGTTATCGAGCCCGATGGCCCCCACGTCAAACACCGAATTCGGCGGCTCTCCCAGCTGAATGACGCGGCGACGATATGCCTCTGCCGACACAAAATGCAGTGCGGAGAATTTCGTGATGGCGTGACGCAGGGAATCATCGATTGCCCCCTCAGTCACTTCGCCACCGGCAATGTGAGCGACGGGAATTCCCATCAAAAAAGCGGCCTGAGCCGCAGCCAGAGTCTCGAACCTGTCGCCCAAGACGATGACGAGGTCGGGCGTGGCCGAGTCAAAGACTTTAGCCATGCCACTGACGCCCGCACCCGTTGATTCTGCAACGCCGTAAGGGGTATCCAGAGCGGAAAGCATCTCTACCCGGTGGGAGATGCTAATTCCGTCGGCTTCAATTGCCTTCCATGTTTCGCCAAACTCTGGGGAGAAATGCATCCCGGTCACGATGGTTTCAACGTCAAATTGTGGCCGAGACGTGAGCTCGCGGATGAGAGGCTGGAGCAAGCCGTAGTCGGCTCGAGTGCCCGTGACCACGGCAATCTTGCGGATGCGGGAATTCATCGCACGATTGCCCTTGCGGGTGAACCGACCGCTGTCACGTTGGCTTCAATGTCACGAACGACCACAGCTCCCGCTCCAATGATGGAGTTGGCTCCTATGCGAATCCCTTGGATAACACTCGATCCAGTTCCCAGCGTCACACCGGACTGGACATCAACATTTCCCGCTACGCTTGCCCCAGGGAAAACGGAGACATAGTTGTCAAACGTCGTGTCGTGGCCCACGGCCACGTTGCGATCAACATGCACGTGACGCCCAAAACGGACATTTGTCGTAACGGTCGCATTGGCGCATATCACCGTTCCTGGGCCAAAAACATTATCGTGGCGGCCCACTGTAGCCGCCGGGTGAATAAGGACCGCAGCGTGCAGCCCAAGAGAAGAGGCCAATTCGTCGAGTTTGCCGCGCACGGACGTGTTTGAGATGGCAATGATGTGCTGCGTTGCGGGGTCAAGATTCGCGAGAATCTCATCGCCGCCCAGAACCGGTCCCCTTGATAGCACGCGGCTCTCTGTAGATGGTTGTGCATCCACAAAACCCAGGAAACGAAAGGCTGCCTGCCGACCCGCGGATTCTTCGACTGCGTTGACTGCTTCAAGGACGTCGTGAAATTCTCGCGCGAGCCCCCCGGCGCCGATTATGACAATTGGGGTTGTCACGATTTTCCAACTGCCAGGGCCCGGCCGAGCTTGGGGGAACTCGGCATGGAGATCACACGCCGTTGCAGAGAGTGAGCCGTCGTGAGGTCTCCTCGGGGATTCGCCTGATACATCGGAAGATCACTGAGAAGCTCCCAGAGAGGGCGGCACTGAATTCCAGCGTCGTTGGTCACGCGCAGGAATTCATCACGTTCATTCTCTCGCCCCTCATCTAGGGCAACGGAACACAGCCAGTAGTTGCTTGTTGTGCCAGCAGGTTCCTTCAGGAAGCTCAACCCCTCAACTCCGGCAAAGGCCTTCTGATAGGCCTCTGCAATCACACGCTTTTCACTCAGGAACTGAGGGAGTCTCGTCATTTGCGCAACACCCAATGCTGCATTCAGGTTGGGCATGCGGTAGTTCCACGCCGTCTCGTCGTGCGCGAAGAGCCACGGGTGCGGCACTTTGGCCGTCGTCGTTAGGTGTTTTGCTCGGCGGCCAATTTCAACGTCGTTGGTCAAGATCATGCCCCCACCACCCGTTGTGATGGTCTTGTTCCCGTTGAAACTCAAAATTCCGAGGAGGCCAAACGTTCCCGTGTGTTGACTTCCGACGTAACTGCCCAGAGATTCTGCGGCATCCTCGACGACCGGAATTCCCGCGTCCTGTGCGAGAGCAACAATGCGCTGCACCTCCAGCGGGTGGCCCATGGCGTGCATCGGCACGATTGCGGCCACGCGCCGTCCTGTTTGAGGATTAACCAGCTGCAATCCTCGACGGTCCAATGTGGAGAGAATCTTCTCCAGCGCATCAGCGCTCATGCCCAGTGTTACCGGATCGCTGTCAACGAAGTGGGGAATGCCCCCGGCGTGGACAACGGCGTTAGCGGTCGCCACAAAGGATAAAGCGGGAACGAGAACCTCGTCTCCCAGTTGCACGCCAGCGAGGACCAAAGCAACCTGCAGGGCGGAGGTTCCATTGGATACTGCTACTGCGACCGAGGCCCCCGTGAACGCCGCGATTTCCTCTTCAAATCTATTTACAAAAACGCCCACAGAGGAGACAAACGTTGAATCCAAGCACTCCGTAACGAAAGCATGTTCCACCGCCGTAATGTCTGGCTCGTGGAGAGCCACAACGCTATCGTGCCCGACGACGTTTCGAATAGCATCGACGAATTCGTGTGCGGAAAACCCAGAAGCCACGATACCTACCTACACAACGTACGTATTGACGCGATAGCGCGCTAAGTTTTGCGCATCGGTGAACCACTCAATGGTGCGCGAAAGCCCCGTGGCAAAACCGTCAATTCCCGACAGGGCAGGCTCCCAACCAAACAGGTCTTTGGCTTTTGCATTGTTCGAGAACAAGCGTTCCACTTCGGAGTTCTCTGGGCGAAGGCGCTTGTCGTCTGAAATCGCCACAGCCGAACTGTCCATGAGACGCGCAATGGTCGAAAAAGTCTCCCCGATTGATACTTCAAAACCAGCCCCAAGATTGACCGTATCTCCAACACCATTCACGGAGTTCAACGCAGCGAGAAATCCTCCGACTGTGTCTGCAACAAAGGTAAAGTCACGCGTTGGCTCCAACGCTCCGAGGGAGATTTCGGGTTTTCCCGCAGCGAGTTGACTAATGATGGTGGGAATCACAGCTCGGGCCGACTGTCGGGGTCCAAAGGTGTTGAACGGCCGGATCGTAACGGTGGGAAGACCGAAGGACGTATAAAACGACGACACCATCTGGTCGGCGCCAATTTTGGAGGCGGAGTAAGGAGATTGCCCTTGAAGCGGGTGACCCTCATCCATGGGAACATAACGAGCTGTTCCGTAAACTTCGCTTGTCGACGTGTGAATGAAACGACCGATGCCGTGAGCACGGGCGGCATTCAGCAGGTTGAGGGTTCCTGAAATGTTCGTCTGAACATACTGATCCGGAGCAACATACGAAAAGGGAATCGCAATCAATGCCGCGAGATGAAGAACTGCATCGTGTCCCTGCACGAGCGACATCATTTGCGTAGGATCCCTGACGTCGCCGGGCACGACCTTTATCTGATGAGCAATGTCCGAGGGAACGCTATCGAGCCAGCCCCAAGAGTCGAAAGAGTTGTAAATCACCAGCGCAGTGACATCGTGTCCGTCCCGAACGAGAGCTTCGGCCAGATGGGAACCGATGAAGCCGTCAGCGCCGGTAAGAAAGACCTTCACCTGATGAACTTTACACCGTGCGATTGGCGCCAACGAATCGTTTACGGCCCTAGTAGCCTTGAGAAATGTCTCAAACTGTGACTTTTGATATGACCCTGAGTGCGGATGCCCTCGCTCTCTACATTTCACAACTCGTCAACACTCATTTCCCTGATGACAACGTCGTCGATCCGTCGCAAATTATGGAGCACCTTCCCTCGGCCCTTGAGCGCCTGTCAACGTGCATGTCGGGGATACATCGCAAGTACTTTAATGAAAGCAACCACGTCCGATTCGACCACATGAATTCGGACCACATGGCAATGTTCCTTTACCTTCTGGGCAACACCATCTGGAACGAGTCGGGCGGGGTAGCTATTCCGACCAAGTTGTTTTATCTCAATAAAGTGATGCACGCTGTGGACCTGTACTTCAGCGTCAAGATGCCCGAAGTATTTGTTCTTGTTCACCCCGTTGGCTCGGTAATTGGCAATGCCCACTACGGCAACTATGTTGCCATCTACCAGGGTTGCACTGTGGGAGCAGTTGACGGTGTCTACCCTGTTTTTGGCGAAGGTGCCATTCTCTTCGCCGGAGCCACGGTCTTGGGTGAGACAGTGTGTGGAGACAATGTCGTCTTTGCAGCGAGATCTTTCGTCATCAACAGAAGGGTACCCGCAGACTCAGTCGTGACAGGCGCTTTTCCCAACGAGCGAATATCGCTGTCTCCACGCACGGTTAGAGAACGAATGTTTGACCCATTACCCCGAGAAGAGAAGTTCCCCACATGAGTCAAAAACTGGCAGTGTTCTCTCCGTTTTCAAACATTTGGGACCATGCATATCCGGAGGCACTTATAACCTCTGGTCTAACCCGCCTCGGCTGGGACGTTGAGTACCTCAATTGTGATGGCATTCTTGATGCCCATTGTGTAGCCATGTCGGCCGCCGGAGTCGACGAATTTGCTTCACAAGCCGTCAGAAGCCAGATTTGCCGCGCATGTCACAAGCGCCGCGACTTGACGAACAGACACTTTGGGTTCAGGTCTTCAACGATCGAAGGCTTCCTGACGGCGGACGACAGGAAGTCCATCGACGCTTACATCGCCAGTGTGACACCTGCGAACTGGACTGAACTGACCGTAGACGGATTTCCTCTCGGCCGCTACGCGGTCTATGAGATGTGGCTGCACAACAAACTCGTCAGCACTGATCTTCCTCCAGAACTCTGGCCTATTTATCTGGGCCAATTGCGCAATACTCTGACTGCTTACTTGGCTTCCCTCAGATTCCTTGCCGAGACAAAGCCTGATGTGACGATGGTCTACAACGATCACTATTCGGTGAACCATGCGTTTACCGCTGCTGCAAAGAAACTTGGCATCACAAGCTATAGCATTCATGGCGGATGGCACATGGTGCATCGAAGTGAGTCCATGTCGATGATGCGGTCGGACTACACATTGGCTGATCTCTTCGAATCTCCGGGATGGTTTTCCGTGCGAGAGGAGCCTCTCAACAAGAGCGCCGTCGACCTCGTCGCCGCTCACTTTGATGGACTCTGGGCAGCCAGCAGTGCTTTCGCGTATTCCAGCGAGCTCGAAGGTACAGGTTCACAACAGCTGCGTTCTCAATTTGGCATTGCGCCGGAGGCCAGCGTGCTCCTCGCCGCCATGTCAAGTGAAGATGAGTTGATGGGCGTTACCGTCATCGGCGTCGCCCCTCAGTCGAAAGTTCAGAAATCACTTTTCTCTGATCAATTCGAATGGATAAAGTTCCTGATCAAGTTTGCCTCGACGAACCCCGAATACCATTTGATTGTTCGACTCCATCCCCGCATGTTTCCCAATAAGCGCGAGCAGAAGATGTCTCCGGTGGTCGCCGAATTGATGGAGCTCAAGGCAACG
>JNSL01000032.1_pt1 | contig 29174 bp, 20 predicted proteins | sample 210691 | NCBI WGS metagenome assembly JNSL01 (sample SAMN02808685, study PRJNA238866) | freshwater metagenome | biome: fresh water; feature: freshwater reservoir; material: water; isolation source: water column of the freshwater reservoir Embalse de Amadorio in Spain | place: Spain: Valencia ...
CTGTTGGCGGAGTAATTGGAGGCTTGGTTCTTACTGGAATTGCAGTTTCCCATGGGCTCAGCGCCGCGCTTTATGCCTTAGCCGCCTTGATAGTTGTTGGGGGATTATTCGTAATCCTTGCGCCGGCGGGAATCCCTGAACCACCGCGAATGAGCGCAGAAAACCTGCCACCCGTAAATTGGCGACGTCTCGCGCCAATTCTTGTGGCTGCCGCATTCTTTTGCTTGACTCAACTCGGGATTGTCGCACTTTTAACGTTGTACTTAAGTTCCAGTCGAGGTTGGTCACCCACTCATGCCGGTCAACTTTATGCATTAATGATGGCCTGTGTTATCCCACTTCGAATCCGATTAGGTGTAATCAGCGATCGCTATCCAGCCAAGCGCGTTAATTTCCAGATCGTAATCGCATTATCGGGCGCAGTTTTACTTTTACTGTGCGCAGTATTGGAACAGTACGCCATAGTTGTGCCACTTTTGTTTCTGGCTGGAATTTCTGCGATGGGTTGGAATGGCTTACTTTTTACAACCGCAGTAGTTGCAGTCCCATCCCAACGCGTTGGCTATACCCAAGGTGTTCTGCATAGTTTCATTTTTGCAGCCGGGGGATTGTCGCCCATCATCATGTCTCGGATTGTGCAATCTTTCAGTTGGCAGGCTGCCTGGACGGTAATGGCGATATGCTCAGTTATGGCTGCCGTTTCACTCCGCAGATTTGATGCCAGTCCGGAAAAAGCGAAGGAATTAGCATGACAACGCAACGAGTCGACACTGAATTGTTGGATGAAATCCAGCGCCGGGTTTTATGGCTTGCGGTTCGCATGGTGGATTTTGCTAACCGGGAACGCGCGGAAAAAGATGACGTCAAAGTAGGTGGGCACCAAGCATCGAGTGCATCCCTTACCTCGATCATGACTGCGCTTTACTTTGATCACTTAGCAGGGCCAGATCGAGTCAGCGTAAAACCACATGCCTCGCCGGTATTTCATGCGATTCAATACTTACTCGGAAACTTGGATGAAAGTTACTTAACTCGGTTGCGAGAATTTGGTGGCCTACAGTCCTACCCATCTCGCACTAAAGATCCTGATACCCCAGATTTTTCAACCGGATCAGTTGGACTAGGCGCAGCGGCGCCATTGTTTGCGGCAGCAACTCGACGTTATGTCGATTCACATTTTGGTGAACGACCACATTCTCGTTTTATCGCACTCATTGGCGATGCCGAATTGGATGAAGGCAATGTTTGGGAAGCAGTTGCTGATCCCGCAACCACCGAACTTGGAAACGTCATGTGGGTTGTCGACTTTAATCGTCAGTCACTTGATCGCGTTATTCCAGGAATTAGAATCGTGCAATGGCGGTCTCAGTTTGAAGCCGCTGGCTGGCATGTTGTCGAAGTTAAGTATGGCAAAAAGTTACAGGCGAAATTCGAACAGAAATTCGGCAAGGAACTTGAATCGTGGATTGATGCCATGGCGAATGAACAATACCAATCTTTATTTGGATTTCGCGGCACCGAGTTGCGCGAACGTTTCTTAGATGGAGCGCCAACAGAAGTTGGACTTTCCGTGGCGGAATTAGATGATGCCCAACTTTATGAATTAGTCACTGACTTAGGTGGTCACAACTTAGATAGTTTGCGCGATGCATTTGACTTGTGTGATTCGGTGACAGATCGCCCAAGTGTAGTTTTTGCCTACACGATTAAAGGCTGGGGTTTGCCAATGGCAGGTAACCCCCGCAATCATTCAGCCTTACTATCCGGGGAGCAAATAGACACTTTTCGCGGGGAACTTGGCTTAACTAGTCAAAATGAATGGTCTGCCTTCGAACCACAAAGCGCAGCTGGGGTATTGGCTGCGCAACGCCGGCAACTTTTACACAAACCATTAATTCATAAAGGCGTGGAACTAAATGTGCCAGCGCCAGAGGTTGCCACTGGAACCAAACCGCTAAGTACCCAGGAAGCTTTTGGTCGAGTCTTAGTTGATCTTTCGCGCAATGAAGAAATCAATAAGTATTTAGTTACAACTGCGCCAGATGTTGCCACTTCAACAAATCTTGCTGGGTTCATAAATCGAAATGGGATTTATTCACCGACTGAGCGCCGGGCTTGGAATGAGGACCCGATGCTTAAGTGGGCTGAAGGTCCAACAGGGCAACATATCGAACTTGGCATTAGTGAAATGAACTTATTTCTACTACTTGGACAACTTGGATTGTCGTGGGATTTATCTGACCAACCATTGATTCCAATTGGCACGGTTTACGACCCGTTTGTTGCCCGTGGCTTAGATGCATTTATTTACGGAACTTACTCTGCCTCTCGTTTCATTGTTGCTGGCACACCAAGTGGAGTAACGCTGGCACCAGAAGGTGGGGCTCATCAATCAACAATCACCGCTTCCATCGGCATGGAATTGCCGGGGGTAACTTTTATTGAGCCAACTTATGGAACTGCGCTTAGTTGGTTGTTGGCTGATGCAATAACTCGTGTTGCGGCTGGACCATCGACCCTAAAAACTGCAGCGCCATACGATGATGGCGCATTCTATTTCCGGTTAACCACCAGACCGATTGATCAAGCGCCATTTGAGGCAGCGCGTAAACGAATCGGAGACGCAGTTTTGCGCCGTCAAGTAATGTCCGGTGGCTACCGATTATTTGACGCCTTTGAACAATTCCCAGATTTACGTGGCTCTGATGAAGGTGAGCGTGTTCCTATGGTGCACTTAGTTGCATCAGGGGCTGTCATGCCAGAAGTTTTGATAGCAGCCAATGAACTTTGTAGTGAAGGCGTGGCCGCTCACGTAGTTGATGTAACGAGCGCCGATCGCTGGTATGGAGCTTGGCAACGAACTCTGCGCCAAGCTGTGCGCACTGCGTCTGCACCTTCTTTGCCGGGTCCACTTTGGTCAGTTATTGGTGATCGCGCGCCGATCGTTACGATTCAAGATGCCTCAAGCCATGCCATGGCTTGGATGGGTTCGGCTATTGGTGTGCCATGTGTGTCACTTGGTGTGGACTCATTCGGTCAATCTGGAACCATCAAGGACTTGTACAACGTAAATGATTTGTCGTCGGGCGCAATAGTAAATGCTGCTCTTGCGTCCTTGGCGCTAGATAATCGATGACAATAGCTGAGCCAAAAGTAGTCAAGTCCCACACTGCGCTGTTTTTAACTGTCTCAGTTCTTTTTGGTGGCAATTACATGTGGGCACATTTTGCCTTACAGTCGTTTTCAGCTCTTGAAGTAGCCTGGGGTAGAACCGTACTGGCGGCAGCGACTCTGGCTGTAGTAGTTCTGGTCACCAGGGATCACTACCCGCGCGGTAAAGAAATTTGGATCAAGTTAAACGTTGCAGCATTGCTGTTTAACACAGTTTCCTTTGTTGGCATGGCAACTGCGGTAAGTCGAATCACTACCGTTCAAGTGAGTATCTGGAATGCGCTAGTGCCGTTGGTGACCCTTGGTTTTGTACTGGTATTTATCCCAGAAGAAAATCCAACTTGGCGCCGAATAACTGGTTTGAGCATGGGTTTCTTAGGGGCCTTGTTCATTGCTCACCCCTGGTCAGGCCTTGGTGATTTTGATGCATTTGGTACTGGAGCAATCATGGTCGGAACTACGAGCTATGCAGCCGGACTTGTGTATGCCCGACGAAACTTTGCCAATGTGAGCGATACCCCAACATCAATTGCCGCTGGACAAATGCTCTGTGCAGCTATTCATTTCACCTTAATCTTGCCTTGGTTTGTAACCATTACATCTGATGCCTCAACGATTTCGATCTTCTCAATGTTGATTCTCGGGATTGTTGGTACTGGCATCACCTACATCATGATTCAAACTTTGATTAAGCAATCCGGCGCAGGTGTTGCCAGTGACACTACTTATGTAATTTTGTTTATAGCCATTGCACTTGGCATAGTTGTGCTGGGAGAGGAATTGAACATCTGGCAGGTTATTGGTTCAGGCTTGATTCTGATTGGGCTCGTGATAATTAATCGCAAAGAAAAAACCTCCGTAATCACGCCTTAGTGACTTCGTAGGTTTTTCGTTAGTTAGTTCTTAAACCAATCAACATATTCTGGCGCAAGTGGCGTTTTTTCCTGAATCAAATCTGCTGCGCGTTCGGCAACCATCATGGTTGGTGCATAGAGATTTGCATTTGTGATGTATGGAAATACCGATGCATCAACAACGTATAAACCTTCAACACCATGCACTTTCATAGTGTTTGGATCTACAACGCTCATTTCATCAGTTCCCATTTTCGCGGTGCATGATGGGTGGTAAGCAGTCTCGGCATCTTTAGCTACCCATTCCAGAATTTCCTCTGGTGTTTGCACGCTTGGACCAGGGGATAGTTCGCCGTCACTGTATTTATCAAATGCTGACTGGGCCAAGATGTTTCGCGTAACTTGAATGGCTTCTACCCATTCACGACGATCTTGCTCGGTTGAAAGGTAGTTGAACAAAATAGAAGGCTTAGCCATCGGGTCAGCACTTTTTATTTCAATTCGACCTCGGGCATCTGAGTACATCGGCCCAACATGAACTTGGTATCCGTGTCCTTGCTCAATACCCGTTCCGTCATAGCGAACTGCAATTGGCAAGAAGTGATACATCAAGTTTGGATACTTAACCGTGTCGTTAGAACGAGCAAAGCCGCCACCTTCAAAGTGATTCGTAGCTGCCGGTCCCTTACGAGCAAGCAACCAAGCAGCGCCAATAAATGGTCGCTTCCACACTTTTAAGTTGGGGTTCATTGTGATTGGCAACTTGCACGCGTGCTGGATGTAAACCTCGAGGTGGTCCTGCAAGTTTTGTCCAACACCTGGCAAATCCTTTACGACGGGAATGCCATGCTTCTTCAAAAGTTCCGCAGGACCGATCCCAGAAAGCTGAAGTACTTGCGGGGTATTAATCGCGCCACCACAAAGGACAACATTCTTGGCGCGGTATTCAGTGATCTTCTTGCCATGCTGGGCTATGACACCAACTGCCTTATCGCCTTCGAAAAGAATGCGATGTACTTGGTGACGAGTCTGAATTGTTAGATTTCTACGACTCTTTACTGGATGCAGGTATGCCGTTGAAGAAGACCAGCGGCGACCATTCTTAACATTCTTATCAAAAGGTCCAAAGCCCTCTTGGCTGTATCCATTCACGTCAGCAGTGCGCTTGAATCCGGCAGCAACGGCAGCGTCAAAGAAAGCTTTGAAAAGCGGATTCTTTGCTGGCCCTTTTTCCAAATAAAGCGGACCGTCATGGCCGCGATAAACCTTGTCATTTGGAACACCAGTCGCATTTTCCATTTTCTTGAAGTAAGGCAAGCAGTGCGCGAAGTCCCAGTTCGCCATACCTTTATCGCTGGCCCAACGCTCGTAATCAAGAGGATTACCGCGCTGAAAAATCATGCCATTTATGGAACCTGACCCGCCAAGTATTTTGCCGCGCCCTTGGTAAACCTTTCGACCATTCATCTGCGGCTCTGGATCTGTTTCATACATCCAGTCATAGAACTTATTTCCAATTGGGAATGTCAATGCAGCAGGCATTTGAATGTAAAGATCCCACCAAGAGTCTTTACGACCCGCTTCAAGTACTAAAACTTCATTATCTGGATTTTCAGATAATCGATTGCCAAGAACCGAGCCAGCAGAACCGCCGCCAACTATCAGATAGTCATATTCCTTAACTGTCATTAAAGGTTTCCTTCAGCTGTATCGACTACGTTTGCTAACAACATTGCTCGGGTCATTGGTCCAGTACCACCTGGCATCGGCGCAATCCAGCCGGCAACTTCCGCGCAGGCCGGATCTAAGTCACCAAGTAATCCTTCATCAGTTCGAGTAATTCCAACATCAAGTAACGCTGCGCCAGGCTTGATCATGTCGGGCTTAATAAAATGGGGGACACCTGCAGCCGCAACCACAATGTCGGCACGTTTAATGTGCGCCGCCATATCCTTAGTTCCAGTGTGACAAAGTGTGACCGTTGCATTTTCACTTCGCCGAGTTAGCAATAGTCCAAGTGGCCGACCAACAGTTACGCCACGACCAATAATGCAAACTTCGGCGCCATCAATGTTTACTTCATAAGCACGTAGTAATTCCACGATTCCGCGGGGAGTGCAGGGAAGTGGAGCAGGTTCACCTAAAACAAGTCGACCTAAGTTAGTTGGATGAAGTCCATCAGCATCTTTTCGTGGATCCATGGCTTCCAGCGCCGCATTTGCATCCAAGCCTTTTGGTAAGGGCAACTGCACTATGTAGCCAGTGCATGCGGGATCTGCATTTAATCGGGCAATAGCAGCAAGTACATCTTGCTGTGTTGCTGATGCAGGTAGATCTTCCCGTACGGAAGTTATACCAACTTCGTGGCAGTCTTTGTGCTTACCGCCGACGTAGGAATGTGACCCAGGATCATCACCGATCAAAATGGTGCCAAGACCGGGAAAGACCCCCTTGGCATTAAGTGCAGCAACCCGCGTTGCTAGCCCAGCCTTTACAGTTGCTGCAGTTGCTTTTCCATCGAGAATGACAGCAGTCATTAGGCTCACATTTCAGCTAGAGGTTATGACTTTAATTTACAGGTATTCAATTGCCGCATCGGACAGCGCAGTCCACAGATGCTTTGCAAATGATGCACGTGGAAAAATCAGGTAGCAGTCTTCGCAGCAGTGCCACATTATGACTGGAGCCTTAGCAAGAACGCCCTGACTGCAAGCGTCTATAGGAAAATGCATATCCCGCAGATCTTGTTCCCAGTAATGCGCAAGCACGTCCTTTGCACTTGGTCCATAAACTTCGATTTTGGTTCGCTGGGAACTGACATCTACTAATGAGATGTGATGCGATTGCTGAACTGGTTTCAAAAGTGCCGCAATGTCAGCGGTGCCGGTGAGGTACCACCAATCTGGACCAAGACAAAGCGCGCTTACGCCACCGGCTGCTGGCAATTCATCGGCAACAATGCAGGATGCATTATTGCGAACAACTTTTCCAACAGTCTCACTAAGGCTTAGGCCAAGCGCAGTATTCACGGCAGTAAATGCTGGCGTACCAGGCGTTACGCGTAAGTCAAAGCCAGGAGTGAATGGTATTTCCTGTAATAAAACTGCCTTGTCCAGGCCGCCGTGCTTTTTGCCACCAAGTGGGCTCTTTGCAAAATCAAGATTAACCATCACGACGCGTGTTCTCCTTATCAACAAATACCGAATCAGTGATGATGCCAGTAATAACGCCACCAGCTATTGGGACCGCAATCTTTTCGCCCTTACGTGCCAAGCCGTTGGCAACAAGTGCAAGTGCAAAGGATCGCCCGAGCGCAGCAGAAGCATAAGAACTTGTGATGTAACCAATGTGCGCGACTGGTGGTGGAGTTTTTTCATCTTTACCAGCAACAAGGTAAGCACCTTCTGGAATTACAACTGAGCCATCATCAGACAAAATACCAACTAATTGATGTCGACCTTCTCGCGCAGTATCTACGCGAGAGAATGAACGCTTGCCAATGAAGTCTTCCTTTTTCTTGGATACGATCCAATCCATGTCAAGATCTTGTGGAGTTTGGGTTCCATCCGTTTCCTGACCAACAATCACAAAGCCCTTTTCGGCGCGAAGTACGTGCATTGATTCAGTGCCGTAAGGGGTGATATTTAGATCAGCGCCCTGGGACATAACCTGTTCCCAGATGTGAAGCCCAAAGGAACCCGGCACGTTAATTTCGTATGCCAATTCGCCCGAGAAAGAAATCCGAGCGATTCGAGCGGGAACGCCAGCAACATCTGCGTACTTGTTTTCCATGAAAGCAAAAGCTTCCTTAGATACATCCAGACTTGGCGCCAACCGAGACATTAGTTCGCGACTCTTTGGACCGACTATTGCAACGGTAGAAATTTGTTCCGTGACTGAAGTGCAGAAAACTTCTAGATCAGTCCACTCCGTTTGCAGCCACTCTTCAAGCCAATCTAAAACTTTCGCAGCCCCACCAGTTGTTGTTGTCATTAACCAATGATTTTCACTGATTCGAGTTGTGACTCCGTCATCAAATACCATTCCATCGACACCACACATTAAGCCATACCGGCTCATACCAACTTTGAGAGTTGAGAACATGTTGGTGTAAATCAAATCAAGAAACTTGCCGACGTCTTTACCTTGTAGGTCGATTTTTCCAAGAGTAGAGGCGTCCATTACGCCGACATCTTCCCGAACTGCTGCGCATTCGCGAAGTACTGCAGCATGCATGTTTTCGCCATTCTTTGGGAAGTACCATGGACGTTTCCATTGGCCAACATCTTCCATTGGCGCGCCAGCCTTTTCGTGCCAGGCATGTATCGGAGTTGTGCGAATTGGATCAGAAAGTAATCCACGATCACGGCCCGCAAGCGCAGCAAATGGAATTGAGATGTAGGGCGGACGGAAAGTGAGCGAACCAATTTCATCAGGGGCTTTTCCGAGGGCTTGACCAATTAATCCCATTGTTGTGGTGCCACTGGTTTTACCTTGATCATGCGCAGTTCCAATTGAGGTGTAGCGCTTTACATGTTCGATACTTCGCATGCCCGCGCCGATAGCACGATTGAAGTCGCGCACCGTTGCATCACGTTGGTAATCGACAAAAGCAACCTCAGCTTGTTCAACTGTAAGTTGTGGTCCGAAGAAAACTGCTGCTTCGTCATCGTCGCCAAAGTCGCCCGCTAACATTCCAGCAGTACTTGTAAGTGAGTCTTTGTGTTTAACAATGAATGCAGCGCGCTTCGCGCTCCAGGTTGGCTTGATACCAATGAAGGTAGCTAAGTGCACAATTGGCGTCCACCCACCTGAAACTGCCAGTAAGTCAGTCGCAAGTGTTTCCTGTAGGCCTGATTTTGCATCCACAATTGTGACGCCACTGAGTAAGCCCTCGAGATTTGCTTGGGTATCAATAACACTTGCGCCCTTAATCAGGCGGATACCAAGTTTCTTGATTGCCTTACGGGATGACTTCTTAGAGGACTCGGAAACTTTTTTTCTAATGTCAACAACGGCGACTACCTGAACTCCAGCATTGTGAAGCCTGATTGCGTCCCGGTAACCCTGGTTATCGACAGTTACAACTACTGCAGTCTTAAATGGGTTGGCACCACGGGATACGTAGGTAGCAGCAGAATGCGAAAGCATGATTCCGGGACGATCATTGTTTGCGAAAACTAGATGACGTTGAAACGCACCAGTTGCAAGTACGGTGTGATCTGCGCGAATGTGCCAAGTTCGGATCCGTGAGACATTAGTGTGAACTTTGGCATCAAGATGATCAGTGCGACGTTCGGTGGCAACTGAGTAACCCTGATCGTAGAGTCCTTGCACTGTTGTGCGTGGCAGGTAAGTCACATTTGCTAAGTCGAGAACTGCGAGCAAATCTGCAGGAATATCAACACCAAGATGGCGAGCATGTCCACCTGGACCTGGCTGATCATCCATCACGATGACATCTTTGCCAAGCGCGGCAAACTTCTTTGCGGCAGTTAAGCCCGCGGTACCGGCGCCAACAACCAGCACATCAACATGGCGATTCACTTTGTCATAGCGTGAGTTGTCACGAGTATCAGGTAGATCTCCGACGCCTTGAGAACTACGGACAACTAGGCCTTCAACTAATTCAATAGTTGTCGCAGCTTTCATTGGCTCACCAGGACCCGAATCAATGTTCACTAAGGCATTTGGTTCTTCTACCCAAAGTCCCATAACTCCACGTGGGCGATCTTTGTAGGAACTGTTAGTGAAATGAACTACGCCGTTACGAAGTAGCGCACTAGCAAGTGATTCACCTGAAACTCCGGAGTAGCTCTTACCATCGAACGTAAAATTTACATTGCTCATGCTGGTCTCTTTGGCTGTTGGGTGAATGGTTTGTACGCAGGACCGAATTCATGTGTGATGGTATTTCGCCATACGTTAAACCAGCGACGGCACCCGGCGCTATGAACCCAACGTTCAGCTAGCCAACCTTTTGGATTGGATTTTATAAAAACAAACTTTGCCCACGCAGCATCATCGAGACTCTGTGGATTTTCTGGATAGGCAATGTGTGCTTCGGCGCCGTAATGAAACTCTGTTTCATCGCGAGGTCCACAGTAAGGGCAAGGTATGTGCAACATCAGGATTCCTTAGTGGGCCACGCCGGCTGCGCCGTGCTCGTCAATTAGGTGACCGGATACAAATCGGTCCAGTGCGTAAGGAGCTGCCAATTTATCTGGCTCACCATTTGCGATAGTTGCAGCCATAACCCAACCAGAGCCTGGCGTTGCCTTGAAGCCACCAGTACCCCAACCTGAGTTAATGAATAAATTCTCTACGGGAGTGAGGCCAATAATCGGAGAGGCATCAGGAGAAATATCAACGATGCCGCCCCAAGTGCGCAACAAGTGTGCGCGCTCAAAAATTGGAAACAGTTCGCAAGCCGCCGCTAGTTGATGTTCGATTACGTGGAAGCCACCGCGCTGGGCATATGAGTTGTATGAATCAGTTCCGGCGCCCATGACTAGTTCACCTTTGTGTGCTTGGCTCACGTAAACGTGAACTGCGCCAGACATAATCACGGTATCTAAAACTTGTTCTAACAACTCGGAAACTAGAGCCTGCAGCGGACGACTCTGTAATGGCACATCAAAGCCAGCCATCGCAGCAAGTACTGAAGTATGACCTGCCGCAACCATGCCAACTTTTCCAGCAGCAATGTCTCCCATGTTTGTCTTTACGCCTTGTACTTTGCCATCAACTATGTTGAAGCCAGTCACTTCGCAGCCTTGAATAATGTCAACACCCAGGTCTGCTGCAGCTTTGGCATAACCCCAAGCAACCCAATCGTGCTTGGCTATGCCACCGCGCGCTTGATAAGTTGCTCCCATAACTGGGTAGCGAATATCTTCACTGATGTTAACAATCGGAGCAATTTCTTTTATCTCCGCTGGAGTCAACCAAACGCTATCAACGTCATTTACATAGTTTGCATAAAAGTTTCGTTGCTTGGATCGCACATCACTCACGCTGTGAGCCAAGGTCATAACACCGCGCTGGCTAAAGAACATTTCGTAGCCAACTTCTTCTTCCAGGTTTTCCCAAAGCTTTAGCGAGTGATCGTAAATACCTGCAGACTCGTCCCAGAGATAGTTTGAGCGAATGATGGTGGTATTTCGACCCATATTCCCGCCAGCTAGCCAGCCCTTTTCTAATATTGCGACATTTGTGATGCCGTGATTTTTAGCTAGGTAGTAAGCAGTTGCTAGTCCATGTCCACCTGCACCAATGATGATTACGTCATAAGACTTTTTTGGAGTGATGTTGTTAGCCCAGAGAAAATCTGGGTGATCTGGAAGCTCCACGGAACGTCTACGAGTTGTTGTTGCCATGAGTAAAACCTTATCTTTACTAGATTAAGAGCGCAGTCGGGACATCGATGGATCAAACTGCGGGTCATCACTGACTGCGGCTGGATACATCGAGTCAAAGTATTTGACGCTAACTTGCGTACCTAATGTGGTGTGATCAATTGGCAACCACGCATAAGCAATTTGCTTGCCAATTGTGTGACCAAAGTAGGAACTTGTGGTGTACCCAACAGGCACACCATTTACGAAGACTGGTTCCTTACCCATAACAACATGTTCTGGGTTATCAAAAACCAGACATACCAATTTCTTAGTGATGGCTGCTGGGTCCAATGCCTCGAAAGCTTCGGCGCCGATGTAGCCACCACCTTTGCGAACTGAAAACGCCAAACCAGCTTCATGCGGATTATGTTCACTTGTCATGTCGGTGCCGTAGGAACGGTAACCCTTTTCCAGGCGCATTGAGTTGAAGGCGCCACGGCCGGCAGGGATAATCCCAAATTCCTTGCCAGCTTCGAGCAAGGTATCCCAGAGCTTTAACGCCATGTCAGCATCTGTGTAAATTTCATAGCCAAGTTCGCCAACGTAGGAAAGTCTCCAAAGAGTTGCTGGTACTTGATCTAAGTAAAGTGACTTTGCCTTGAAGTAACCAAAAGCTTCGTTGGAAACATCGACATTAGTTAACTTCTCAACAACCTTGCGAGCGTGCGGTCCAAACAAACCGAGTCCAACAGTTCCGGACGTTACATCCTTAATGTGGACTGTGTCTGGGGCTGCGGACTTTAAGCGGGCCACATCAATTGCGCTGTTTGCGCCAATCATGAAGTGAGTATCCGCCAATCGGGTAACCGTGATGTCGGAAAGAATTCCAGCGTCTTTAGTCAACATAAGACAGTAAGTGACCGAGCCTGGAGCTTTGTCGAGCTTTCCCGTGGTTTGTTCCATCAAAAACTCCATGGAACCCTTGCCAGTAACTTCAATGCGCTTAAGCGCAGTGATATCAAAGAGCCCAACATTTTCGCGAACATACTGCGCTTCAGCGCCAATGATTGGTGACCAATAGCGAGCCGACCATTCATCGCGCGCTGGAGATGGATACTTAGAAACTAAATCTTTATTTGATTCATACCATTGCGGGCGCTCGAAGCCGGAAGCTTCTAGGAAATATCCGCCAAGTTCTTGTTGACGATGGTAGAAGCCCGTGGTGCGAAGTGGGCGCGGCTTTTCCATGGGCTGCAATGGATGGATGATGTCGTAGACCTCAACGTAGTTCTGCGCACCGCGCATTGCAATATGGTTTGGTCCAAGTTGATGGGCTTCAAATCGGTTTACATCGCATTCGTGGACGGCAATTTTTGGATGTCCGTCGATAATCCATTCCGCAGTGGCGCGAGCAACGCCCACGGCTTGGGTAACCCAAACGGCTTCGGCAACCCAGAATCCCTTTAGGCCATTCCATTCGCCCATAAGTGGGAAAGTGTCTACCGTAAATGAGAACATGCCATTCATCCCATCGACGATCTTGGCATCTTTTAGTTCCGGTAAAACTTTTCCAGCTATGCCTTGGACTGGCTCCCACTCTGGTGCGGTAAATGCCATCTGACTTGGCATGATTTCTGCCTGATCGAACGGCAAGATCTCTTCGGATTCCACTGGAAGTGGTCGGTGTAAGTAAGATCCGATTCCCATTGCGTTGAATCGCTGGCGGAAGTAAAGATCCTCACCTTGGTGCCGCATTATCGGGATTGTTATTTCCTGCGTTTGATCGGCAAGTGAGGCAATGTCTTCGGTCCAAGCAAGTTGATGGGCAAGCGGCTGGAAAGCTTTTGCCATCCCAAACATCCGGCCAACTTTGGGACCCCAAATACCAGCACAAGAGATTACGATCTCTGCTGGGAAGAATCCTTGGTCTGTCATAACTCCAGTAACTTGCCCGGCTTCTTGTTCGATAGAAATGACTTCAGTGCGATCTTTGAAAATTGCGCCACGGGATTCAGCAAGTCTCTGCAAAGCCTGAACTGAGCGAACGGCCTTAGCGATTCCATCTGTTGGACAGTAAATCGCACCAAGGATTGCTTTGGGATCAAGAACTGGATGTAGTTCGCCGGCACGCTCAGGAGAAATAACTTCTGCTTCATAACCGTATGACTGTAGCCAGGCAGTGCGTCGGTGCAATTCTTTAAGGCGCTCTGGGGTAGTAGCAATTTCTAATGAGCCAACTTGATAGAAGCCTGGGCCTTCTTCATGTTCAATGGTTAGAAGTTTGTTAATAGTTTGATCGGCCATTGCAGCCAAAGTCTTGTTTCCAGAAACTTTTTGTACCAAGCCAGGTGCATGAGATGTTGATCCGCCAGGTGCAGGCATCGGACCTTGCTCAATAACTGTGACGTCGTTCCAACCGCGCTGCGTTAACTCATCGGCAAGTGAGCAGCCAACGATTCCGCCACCAATAATCACAATTTTTTTCACGAGCAACCCTCATTCGCTTGAAATACTCCGTTGCGAATTATGCAACAGAGTGCGTGCTTCGCAACAGTTCAATAATCCTTGGTTTCAAGTTTTGGGTCAAGCGGAATAAGAAAAGAACTAAAGAAAGAACCGGTGAGCCCGAAGGACTCACCGGTTCCGGCGACTTTATTTAGAGTGACTTAATTACTTAAGCCAGCCAGCTACTGTTTCAGCATTGGCATCAATCCATTTCTGAGCAGCTACTGCTGGATCAGTTCCGGATTCGATATCAGCTGCTACTTCATTCTGGTCATCATTTGTCCATTTGAAGTTCTTAACGATCTTGGTGAAAGCATCGTTAGCATCCAACGCCTTAGGTGTCGCCAACTTAATCAGAGGTAACTCTGGGTAGTCAGTTAGACCTGTAGCTTCTGCAGGATCTGTCCAGTCATTAGTTGGGAAATTGACACGAGCCATTGGAACTTTCGCTAGGAAGTTCTGTGGCGTCCACCAATAACCGATTGCAGCAGTCTTGTTTTCTGACGCCTTGGTGAACACGTCAATTAGAGCTGCTTCTGACCCTTGTGGGAGAACTGTGAAGTTCAACTTGTTAGCAGAAACCATCTTTTCGCCAATTGTGGTGTATCCCGGAGGACCTTCATACCAAGCACCCTTACCCTTTGATTCGTCATTGACGAATAGGTCTGCGTACTTGTTTAGGTTTGCTGAATCAGTGATGTCTGGGTATTCATCAGCCATCCACTGTGGAACGTACATTCCGATAATGCCAATGTTTCCGTTGTCGCCAACTTCAACAAGTGCGCCACGGTCTGCCCATTCTTGCCAGCGGCCACCGCCCCAGTCTTCTACGACTAGGTCAATAGAACCACTTTCCATTGCATCGTAAGTTACACCTGCTTCAGCAAGTGGGACCTGCGAAATGTCGCAACCGTTTGCCTTGGCAACTTCGGTTATGACCTGTGCTGAAGCTGTGTAACCAACCCAAGCGTGCATTGCGATTGCGTATGAACCACAAGCTGCTAATGATGCATCTTCAGGTGCTGCTTCTGCATCTACGCCTGCGCCGCCACATGCTGCCAACAAAAGTGCAGCAGCTGTCGCAAGCACACTCGCTTTTGCAGCAGCTTTCTTATTTCGGATCATTCTTATCTCCTCGCTAGGAAACGAACCATCTTTCGATAGTTCTTCAAACTAAACGTTTGCTAGTTTGAAATCTAGTGCTTTGGGGCCGAGTTTCGGGCCACCATGTACTGCGCGATTCGGTCAATCATTACTCCGAGCAACAATATGCAAAAGCCTGCGGCCAGGCCTTTGCCCTGAAGTTCGGGCTTCGAGGCCCCGAGTAGAACCAAGTAGCCAAGACCACCACCACCTACAAAGCCTCCGATGACCACGACCGCTAGTACAAATATCAATCCTTGATTAGTTGCCAGAAGGAGGGACTTCTTTGCGGCTGGAAGTTGCACTTTCGTTATAAGTTGCCACTTGGTGGAACCGGTAGAAGTAGCAGCCTCGACCATGTTTACTGGCACGTCTCTGATTCCTTGACCCACGATTTTTACCACGATTGGAATCGAGTACACGATGCCGGTCGCAATGGCGGTAAAGCGAGATGGTCCAAAGAAACCAAGCATTGGGATGAGGTAAACAAAAGCTGGCAGAGTTTGACCGGCATCAAGAACTGGCCGCAAGGCTCGTTCAGCGCGCACATTTCTTCCGATCCAAACTCCGAGCACTACACCAACAATCATCGTGAGCAACGTGGCCACGATTGTTTGCGTGAATGTGATCATGGTGTCGTACCAAAGTCCAGTTGCAACAACTGCAAGCAACAAGGATGCCGAAACAATTGCTGATCTAATCCCACCAAGAATCAGCGAGATCAAAGTTATCATTGCAATTGTCAAGTACCAAGGTGAGTTCGCAAGCATACCTTCAAGCGGATTTAGCACACCAACCGTGACTGCTTTACCGAGTCCTGTTGTTAGCAGTTCCATATTCTCGGTAACCCAGGTCACCGCAGAGTCAGAAGCATCCGCAACCGGCGAGCTAATGTCAATTTGCTTCGGGAAGAATGCCGCCCAGGCCATTTGCCGGGACAGAATAATGCCAACAATTGAAACTATGCCAGCAACTAACAGAGCAAGTTTTCGGCGCTTACGATCAGCCTCTGAAGGTGGAACAAATGAGTCCTTCCTTGTGATCGCAGCAGAAGTGCTGCGATCCAACATGATGGCGATCAGCACAACTGCAATGCCAGCAACAAATCCATCACCGACATTTCGAATAATCAAAGCGTCGAGTACTGGTTTTCCAAGTCCTGGGGCACCAATGAGTGCGGCAATGACTACGAAAGAAAGTGCCGCCATAACCGTTTGATTAATTCCCATGATTATCGTCCGTGACGACATCGGTAGTTGAACTTTACGTAACAGTTGCCGCTTAGTCGTGCCCATCGAAGTACCTGCTTCAACTGGACTGGTGGGTACACCACGAATTCCAAAAGCTGTTAAGCGCACCGCAATTGGAATGCTGTAAACCATGGTGGCGATTGTTGCTGAAGCTGGACCGATCAAAAAGACGAGAGCTAGGGGAGCTAAGTAAACCAAAGTAGGCAAGATCTGTGCCAAGTCCAGAATTGGTGTGACCGCTTTAAGAACCCGATTAGATATACCTGCCCAAATTCCGATTGGAATTCCAATTGCTAGCGAGAGAATCACGGCCGCAAAAGTCATGGCTAAGGTATCCATGGAATCAGTCCATAAACCGAGGGCGCCGCAAGTAAAAGTTAAGGCAATTGCGGCAAAAGCCATGCGAATGTTTGAGACTGCAAACACTACAAAACCAATTACCGAGATAACTCCCAGCCAGCCTAGAACGGGAATACTCGAATTTCCGTTAGGAATTGCGATAAATTCGCGAACTATGTTTACAAAGCCATTAACAAATTCCCGGATTGGATTAAAGAAATATTTGAATGCAAGGCCATCACTTCGGTTACCTCTAATCGAATCTGCAACCTCACCAGCCCAGGCGGTAAAGGCTGAATTTTCTGGAACTGGAAACTCCAGAGTAGCCCTACCTTTTAAGATCTGCGAAAGTGCAACCCAAACTAAAAATAGTCCAGCAAGCAACCAACTGCGGCGCATAACTCTTGGCGCAGATGAAATATTCGGTACAGCCCTTACGCTCATGCGTGAGTACCGCCTCCGACGACCTGCAAGATGTCGCGAGATTTGATGTATCCAATTACGTTCCCACCAGCCACAACGCCAACGGGACCATTTGCATCGAGTACTGCCGCTGTCGCATCACGAATGATTGTTTCTGCTGGAATTGTGCGCCCAGTTGCAGTTTCTGAATCCGCTAATGGCCGCGCGATGGTACGAACCGTTAAGACATGTGATTTAGGAACATCGCGAGTGAAGTCCTCAACATATGCATCTGCTGGATTCGCAATGAGTTCTTCTGCGGTACCCATTTGGACAACAGCACCATCACGCATAATTGCAATTCGATCGCCGAGCTTTAGAGCTTCAGACAAGTCATGCGTAATGAAAACCATGGTCTTGCCTAATTCTTCGTGAAGCCGAATAACTTCAGTTTGCATGTCACGACGAATTAGTGGATCAAGTGCTGAGAAGGGTTCATCCAGGAACATAACCTCCGGGTCTACTGCAAGTGCTCGAGCTAAACCAACACGTTGCTGCATACCGCCCGATAACTGTTCTGGATATGCGTAGGCAAAGCCTTGAAGTCCAACCAGCTCAATTACTTCGTTTGCTCGGGCATGACGCTTTTCCTTGCTGACCCCATTAACTTCAAGTGCGAACGCGATGTTGTCTATAACTCTGCGATGCGGAAGCAAGCCAAAGTTTTGAAAAACCATAGAAAATTTAGTCCTGCGTAGTTCGCGAAGCCGCGCATCATTAGCTTTCATGATGTCTTCACCGTCTAGCACGACGTTGCCCGATGTTGGCTCAATTAACCTGGTTAAACAGCGAACAAGTGTGGACTTACCAGATCCTGATAGGCCCATAACGACAAAAACTTCTCCAGCAGCTACGTCAAATGAGACATCACGAACGGCAGCCGTATTACCTGTCTTTTCTCGTAGCTCAGCTCGTGGCAGGTCAGCGTCAGGACTACCAACAATCTTTTCGGGATTAGGCCCGAATACTTGCCATAGATTATTTACCGAGATCGCACTATTGCTTTCAGACATCTACTTTCCCTTTCGTTGGTATAAACCATTCTGACGGCGCCGGGGCTAGATTTTGCCAAATATGTTTATGTTCTAGATATTCTGCAAGTCCGGCCTCGCCAAGTTCGCGGCCGTTACCTGATTGCTTGAATCCGCCCCACTCTGCTTGGGCAACGTATGGGTGGTAGTCATTGATCCAAATCGTGCCATGGCGCAATTGCCGGGCAACGCGCTGCGCCTTGTCAGAATCTGTGGTCCAGACTGCGCCCGCCAGTCCAAAAATCGTATCGTTACCAAGTTTGATTGCTTCATCTTCGGAATCGAAAACTTCCACCGTAAGAATTGGGCCAAAGGATTCATCTTGCACACAATGCATTTCAGTTGTGCAGTTATCGAGCACAGTTGGTCGGTAGAAGAAGCCATTATCAAATTGGGCGCCTTCGGGACGCATTCCACCTGCACGCAAAATCGCACCTTCGGCCAGCGCATCGGCAACATAACGTTCAACTTTGTCGCGGTGAGCCGCGCTTATCAAAGAGCCGGTCTCGGCATCGGGATCTGTTGCGCCACCAAGTCGAATTAGATCTGCGCGCCGCGCAATTTCAGTTACCACTTGCTTATGTATTTTTCGCTCTACAAGTAAGCGAGCTCCAGCAGAACATACTTGCCCAGAATGTAAAAACACGGCGGTCAAGGCATTGTCAATGGCTGCGTCAAGATCAGCGTCAGCAAAAATAATATTTGGATTTTTGCCCCCAAGTTCGAGTGCTACCCGCTTTACAGTTTCCGCAGCGTTTATCATCAAGCGTTTCCCGGTCGTTAAACTGCCTGTGAAGGAAACCATGTCGACGCCTGGATGGGTACTAAGTGGACCACCGGCTACTGCGCCAGAACCAAGAACAAGATTTGCAACACCTGCGGGTAAACCAGCTTCACTAAATACATCCATCATCATCGAAGTGGTGGTTGGTGTTAACTCACTTGGCTTAATAACAAAAGTGCATCCAGCAGCAATTGCTGGCGCCATTTTCCACGACGCTTGGAGTAGGGGATAGTTCCATGGCGTAATCATTGCAACGACACCGATAGGTTCAGACGTCATGGTGCTGCGAACATTTTCGCGACCTGGATCTATTTCACGCTCATGATTTACCGGAGCAAGAGTTGAAAAATACTTAAACACTGAGATCACATCTGCAATGTCGTACTGCGCTTCGACAAGGCGCTTTGCAGTATCTTCAGATTCCGCCTTTGCGAACAACTCTTTGTCACGTTCAAGGATGTCGGCCACGCGTTCCAAAATTTTCCCGCGTTGTTCGCCAGTAAATGAGCCCCAATGACCTGAGTCAAAAGTGTGACGGGCAACATCGATTGCAGCAACAGTGTCAGCAGCGCCTGCCTCGTGAAAAGTAGCAACTAAATGACCGTCTGCTGGGTGCAACACATTTCGGATCTCCCCGGAAGTACTACCTTGGCGCTTTCCATCAATAAAGAGTTCGGTCACATGTTCATAAGTCATAGTTGAAAACCTTACTCGCGCCAATAATTGGGATTGCCAGAGAGTTTAGCCGCACTGGCTTTCACTATTTGGCCTAATGAATCAAAATCTTTTGGATTAAGTCGACTTGCTGGACCAGAGATAACAAGCGCCGCTGCGACTTCGTTGTGCACATCGCGGATCGGGGCAGCGACTGCAACGAAATCCGCCTCCATCTCCTGATAAGCAACGGCGTAACCAAGCTCTCGCACTTGAGCCAATTCTTTTTCTAAAACATCACCTGAGGTAATTGTGTTTGGCGCTAACTTTTCCCAGGAATCTGGTCTAGCTGCTAACCGTTCTGGCTTATCTAGCCAAGCAGTTAAAACTTTTCCAGTTGCAGTGCAGTGGGTTGGCACACTTTGCCCAAGCCAGCTGCGCATCGAAACCATGGAAGGTCCCATAACTTGATCAACGTAAAGAACGCGATTGTTGTCAAGCACTGCGATGTTGACCGTCTCACCAACTTGTGTTGCCAAGGCTCGGGTTACCGCCCGCGAGCCAGACACAACATCGAGAGAACTAGTGACTGACCCAGCCAGTCGAACTAATCCAAGACCTAATCGGTAGCGGCCCCGATCGGATACTTGTTCGACCAAGCCATGAGCCAGCAGTGATGACATTAATCGAGACGCGGTTGATTTATGAACATCTAAATCGGCAGCGATTTGAGTTACGCCGGATTCACCGCGTTGGGCAAGGATTTCTAGGATGGCAATTGCCCGATCGACGGACTGAACCGAACCCGTATCTGTTAACGAAGTGTTGCCCATGGCGCAACGTTATGCGCCATGGGCAACACTTGTCTTGAAAATAGCCAATTAATTAGAACAGGCCGACAACTTCGCCGTTTTCTAACTTGATCGTGTTTGCAGCCGGAACCTTAGGTAGGCCAGGCATAGTCATAATGTCGCCAGTAACGACAACTATGAACTCGGCGCCAGCACTGAGGCGAATTTCCCGAATCGCAATGGTGTGCCCTGAAGGCGCTCCCTTTGCAGCAGGATCCGTTGAAAATGAATACTGCGTCTTAGCCATACAAATCGGAAAGTGGCCGTAACCAGCATCTTCAAATACTTTGAACTGATCTAGCACGCTCTTGTCCGCCACTACTTCAGCCGCATCGTAGATTTGCGTTGCGATAGTTCCGACTTTGTCCCAAAGTGACATTGAATCTGGGTAAAGCGGCTTAAAGGCTGCGCTACCACTTTCGACAATCTCAACAACTTTTTCAGCCAGGGCGATAGTGCCCTTGCTACCTTCGGCCCAGTGCGTGCAACGAATTGCAGCCACACCCATTTCTGCGCAGTACTTTTGCACTGCAGCAAATTCAGCGTCAGTATCTGTCGTGAAGTTGTTTACACCGACAACAACTGGCACGCCAAACTTTTGAACGTTACGAATGTGACGACCCAGGTTTACCAGCCCTGCCTCAACAGCAGCAACGTTCTCTTTTCCAAGATCGTCCTTAGCAACGCCACCGTGCATCTTGAGCGCACGAACGGTAGCAACAATCACTGCAGCTGAAGGTTCAAGTCCAGCTTTACGACACTTAATGTCAAAGAACTTTTCAGCGCCAAGGTCAGCGCCAAATCCGGCTTCAGTTACTACGTAATCACCAAGCTTCAAAGCGGTGTGGGTGGCAAGTACGGTGTTGCAACCATGTGCAATGTTCGCAAAAGGACCACCATGAACAAATGCTGGATTATTTTCCAGAGTCTGAACGAGGTTAGGCATCAATGCATCTTTGAGAAGCACTGTCATCGCGCCATTGGCATTTAGTTGAGCGGCAGTAACAGCAACTTTGTCACGGGTGTAACCGACAACAATATTTCCAAGTCGACGCTCGAGATCTTCCAGATCCATAGCAAGACACAAAATCGCCATGACTTCACTGGCAACTGTAATGTCAAAGCCCGCTTCCCGCGGGTAACCATTTCCTGGGCCACCGAGAGCCGCAGTAATCTCGCGAAGTGCGCGATCATTCATGTCTATTACGCGTTTCCAAGCTATTCGGCGCACATCAATACCAAGTTCGTTACCCCAGTAGATGTGGTTATCGAGCATCGCGGAAAGTAAGTTATGTGCCGCGCCGATCGCGTGGAAGTCGCCAGTGAAGTGCAAGTTGATATCTTCCATTGGCACTACCTGAGCGAAACCGCCACCGGCTGCGCCACCCTTCATGCCAAAGCAAGGTCCAAGTGATGGCTCGCGCAAACATACAATCGCTTTTTTGCCAATTGCATTTAGCCCATCGCCCAAACCAACTGTTGTCGTAGTCTTACCTTCGCCAGCCGGTGTAGGCGTCATGGCAGTTACTAAAATTAGTTTTCCAGTTGGCCGATTCTTCAAGGAAGAGATAAATTCCATGTTGATCTTGGCCTTTGTTGGACCATAATTCAGAACCGCATCAGCGGGTATACCGATTTTTTCCGCAACCGAGACAATTGATTCAGTTGTAGCTGCCCGAGCAATATCGATATCAGATTTCATGCCAATAACTCCTTCTTGCGCTTAGCGACCCATTCGTCTAGTTCTTCTTTAATTGCCGAGTCCATTTCTGGCGCAACATATTCTTCAACCATCTTGTGAGCAATTTTATTTGCTCTAACGTCTGTTGTCTCGGAACCATTTCGTTTCCAGCGATCAAAGTTGTCTGCAGATGACAGGAATGGCCGGTAGAAACAATCACGGAAACGATCCATGGTGTGAGCAGTTCCTAGGAAATGTCCACCATGCCCAGCTTCTTCGTGCGCGCCAAATGCTAGGGATGCCTCATCGATTTCAAATGGTGTGAATTCTTTCTGCATCATCTGAAGCAATTCAACGTCCATGACAAATTTTTCATACGATGCAACTAAGCCACCTTCAAGCCAGCCAGCTGTGTGCATAACAAAGTTTGTTCCGGCAAGGAAAGTTGCATGCATTGTCATGAGGGACTGGTATCCAGCTTGGGCGTCCATGGTTTGAGCGGCATTAAGAGCGCCACCACCGCGGAATGGTAGCCCAAAGTGGCGAGCAACCTGTCCGGTGCAAAGTAATCCAATTGCAGATTCTGGAGTACCGAACATCGGTGAACCTGACTGCATGTCAATGTTGGAAAGGAATGATCCAAACACGGTAGGGCAACCCGGGCGAACTAGTTGCACAAGTGCGATGCCACTGAGAGCTTCCGCAATTTGCTGTACTAAGGATGCTGGAACAGTGACTGGGCTCATTGCCCCCATTAATAAGAACGGTGTGAGAACACAAGGTTGTCCTGCTTCGCTGTATTCAAATAGTGAATCCAACATGCGATCATCCCAACGAAGTGGCGAGTTGCAGTTGATCAAGGAAATAATTGCTGGGGTTTTTTCAATGCTTTCGCGAGAGCCAAAAACAATTTCCGTCATTTTGATAACGTCTCTGGCGTTTGGTCCAGTAACGACATTGCCCATGTATGCCTTGTCGCTCAAAGTCTGCAAGGAATATGTCATGTCTATGTGACGGGTGTCTAAATGTGCATCGTTTGGTTCAACAACAACCGCACTTGAAACATCTAAGTCTTCAAACATGTAGGTAAGTTTCGTGAAATTCTGAAAATCATCTAGCGTGCCATCGCGGCGAACACCAAGATCTCTAACGAACGGGGGTCCGTACACGCCACCAAAAACCATGTTGTCGCCACCTATGATGACGTTGTTTTTAGGGTTACGCGCCTGCAGCGTAAATTCCTTCGGAGCTTTAGCCACTTGTGCCAAGATCCACTCTGGATCAAACTTCACATTGTTGCCTTCAACTTTTTGACCCGCGGCCCGGAACATTTCCAGGGCGCGATCATGCATAAATTCGATTCCCATTTCGGAAACGATTCGGCGCCATCCCTTATCCAGGACAGCCATCGCATCTTGCGAAAGGATTTCGTAACGTGGGCTCTTATTTTGGAACATATCTGGCTCCTGCTGTGCGCTATCAGTATTGATAACAAGTTGAAAAAATTCCATCAAAATGACTTGACGAATACCGCATACGATACCGTACTATGTGGAACGTAGGTTCCAGATTGTGAAACTTTTCTGTTGTTGCTGCAACCAGGAATTGGCTTGACGTTACCGCGCAGATTTCAGTGCATATAGAAGGAGGCGAGATGAGCGAGAAGTTCGCCTTAAATGTGGAAGAAAAGCCAGTAACTGGAACGCAATCTATCGATCGCGCCTGTGACCTACTGATTCGGGTAATTAACTCCGAAGATCCTGTGACGTTGAGCGAATTAGTATCGACAACTGGCTTAGCTAAAGGAACAACTTCACGAATCTTAAGTGCGCTAGAGCGCAGCGGTTTACTGGCTAGAAGTGCCTTTGGCGGTTTTGAATCAGGACCAGTCCTTAATCAATTTGCAGTGCGCGGCGGCGCCTACACCGCGTTGATAGGTTCACTTACCCCAGCAATGGAGCGGATTGCTGACATGACGCACGAAACCGTTAGCTTGGCCGTGACCGGACACAATGGCATCGACAATATTGCCCAGGTCGAAGGCTCATATCTATTAGGAAGCCGCAACTGGGTAGGCGAAAGTGTGCCATCTCATTGCTCAGCTGCCGGAAAAGTCCTAATTGCCTTTGGTGGCGCATCAGCACCAAGCACCCTTGCGCCGCGAACTACAGAAACTATTACTGACTTTGCAACTCTGGATGCACACATTCGTAAAGCTCGGGAAGTGGGCTACGCCGTAATTCGAAATGAACTTGAGCAAGGTTTGATTTCGGTTGCTATTCCAGTTCTTGATTCTTCCAATAAAGCGATCGCGGCTTTGTCGGTTAGCGGACCGGCTGAGAGAATTACCCCTGGTGATGAATTACACATCGCGCAACTTATGCGTAGAGAACTAAACCAAGTGCAAGGCTTAAAACAAGAAGGAGCAGCATGACTCACGATGAAATCCTGAAGGAAATGTATGAGCGCACTATGGAAGGCAATGCACCTCGCGTGCTTGAGCTAACTCACATGGGCTTGGACTCAGGACTAACACCGGACTCAATTCTTTTTGATGCTTTGATTCCGTCACTGGAAGAAGTTGGTGCTCGCTTTGAGCGTGGCGATTACTTCGTTCCGGAAATGTTGATCGCAGGCCGCGCAATGAGTGGCGCCTTAGATGTGCTTCGTCCGCTATTGGCCGACACTGGCGCAGAAACTATTGGCACGTTCCTGATGGGAACTGTTAAGGGTGACGTCCATGATATTGGCAAGAATTTAGTAAATATTATGCTCGAAGGTGCTGGCTTCCAAGTTATTGATATTGGCGTTCAGTGTGCACCAGAAAAATTCATTGATGCAATCAAGGAACATCAGCCAGATGTTGTTGGTATGTCTGCATTCCTAACAACGACAATGCCAATGTTCAAAGTTAATATTCATGAAATTACTAAAGCTGGCATGCGCGACGACGTAATTATCATGGTCGGTGGCGCGCCAGTTACTCAAGAATATGCTGATGTTGTTGGCGCAGATGGCTACGCGTCTGATGCATCCACTGCAGTTCGAAAAGCCAAGGAATTAATTGCAATCAAGCGTGGCAAGTAAGACTTCCAGTGACGACTTTTATTGCCACGATTGAACACGTTGTAAAAGGCCCTGTTTGGGGTTGCCAAGACTGTGGTCAATGTGTGCTGCACTCAACAGGCATGACGTGTCCAATGAACTGCCCAAAGACATTGCGTAATGGTCCTTGTGGTGGCGTACGTGAAAATGGTAATTGCGAAGTAAAGCCCGAAATGAAGTGTGTTTGGTTAAAGGCGTATGACCGCACCCAAGGTTGGCCATTACCTACTTCGTGGAAAGAGGAATACAACCATTTGCGTCCACCTGTAGACAATCGCCTAAAGGGAACTTCGTCATGGAAAAACTTTTTCACTAAGCGGGATCGTTGGACTCCAGCCGGTTGGAAGAACACCACTGAAGAATCAGTCGAAGTTGGTCAGCACTGATGTCAACTCTTGAGCACAAGCTAACAAAAACTACCGAAACTGTATTCACTGCCGAATTTCACACACTTGATGGAAATGGTCTAGAAAAAGCAAAGAAGTATGCCGACAGATTTCGTGGTTGGTTTGATGGCGTAAATGCCACGGATAATACGGCAGCACATGCACATGTTTCTAACGTTGCTTCTGCAATAGCGATGAAACAACTTGGTCTGGAACCAATATTGCAAGTAGTTTGCCGCGATAAGAATCGCTTAGCTCAACAAGCAGACATCATGGGCGCAAGCATGTTTGGCGTGGAAAACTTCTTGGCGTTAACTGGCGACGATGTAACAGCTGGAGATGAAACTGAAGCTCGTCGGGTATTTGATTTAGACGGACCACAGCTAGTGCGCTTAATGAGCACAATTAAGCGTGGCGAATACATGTCGGGCCGCAAAATTGATCCGGCGCCACACATGTTCATTGGCGCAGTTGAAAATCCTGGCGCACCACCATTTGAATATCGCGTTCAACGGGTTGCCAAAAAATATGCATCCGGCGCCAAATTTTTACAACTTCAAATTTGTTACCATCAAGATCGCTTAGAAAAGTTTTGTGCTGGTGTTCGTGATGCAGGTTTAGCTGGCAAGATCGCGATAATTCCGACCATAGTTTTGATCAAAGGTGCCAGGCCATTGAATTTTATGCACAATAGCGTGCCAGGAATTGATATTCCCGCCGATCAAATTGCCCGAGTGGAAAAAGCGACAGATCCTTCCGAGGAAGCGTACTTACAGACTTTGGAGTTTGCTCAACATGCCTTGGCTCAGCCAGCAGTGCGCGGCCTGCACATAACAGACTTCAGAAATGATGAGACACTTGAACGACTAATGACAGACCTTGGCAGAGTTCGCCAATCAATAACAAGTGAAGTAAAGGACAACCATGCATACAGTGCTTAGTAGCCCAACCAAGACGGTAACAATCGGTCACGATGTGCCATTTGTAATTATTGGTGAGCGGTTAAATCCAACTGGACGCAAACTTTTTCAGGAAAAACTTCGCGCCAATGATCTTTCGACGATCAACATTGACGTAGCGGATCAAGTTGCTGGTGGTTGCGACATGCTTGATGTGAACATGGGCGTCCCACTAACTGACGAACCAGAGTTGTTAGCAAGCGCAATCAAGCTCGTGCAGTCGCTAACTGACTTACCAATTTGTATTGATTCCTCGGTTATCGAGGCGCTTGAGGCTGGCCTTGCCGTCTATCAGGGTAAAGCACTTGTTAACTCAATGACTGGTGAAGATGAGCGGATGGATTTAATTCTTCCGCTAGTCAAGAAGTACGACGCAGCGATTCTTGCACTTCCAAATGATGAGATAGAAATTCCGATGTTGGCAAAAGACCGCATGGTTATTGTTGAGAAGATTGTTCGTCGAGTAGAAAAAGAAGGTATCTCGCTTGAGAACCTACTAATCGATCCACTTGCTATGCCAGTTGGCGCTGATCCAGAAAATGCCAAGCACACACTTGAGACCATTTACCTAATCAAAGAAAAGTACGGTTTGAACATGTCAATCGGAGCATCGAATGTTTCCTTTGGCCTGCCAAATCGTCACGCCCTTAATGCTGCGTTCATGCCAATGGCTATGGCAATGGGTTTGACTTCAGCAATTATGGATGGTCGCACTCCTGAAGTAGTTCAAGCAGTTCGTGCCTCCGATTTAGTTTTGGGACTGGATCAATGGGGCGCCAATTGGATTAGTAACTTTCGAGCAAACAAAGAAGCTTAGTAACCGAGAAGAATTAGCCGAAAGTTAATCCCGTGCCAGAAAACGAAAGCTCCTCGCCTCAGACGACAGTCAGCGGACTTGGTCGCGTCCAACTGCAGTTCAGTCCCAGTGGAACTGATGTTCGGGTACCACCTGGCGTAACGGTCTTTGACGCAGCTTCCTGGAATGGGTTAGCAATTGACTCCACATGTGGTGGTCATGGGACTTGCAAAAAGTGCAAGATTCAAGTTCTTGAAGGTGAAGTTCCGATTTCTCGGCTGGACATCCGAGCCTTCAATTCTGAGCAGCTCGCAGATGGCTGGCGCTTGGCGTGTATAGCTCGCGCGAACGGAAATCTTAAAGTCGAAATCCCACCACTTTCCACGCGGCCAAAAGCTGCAACTGTTGGAGTTGGTCGACAAGTGATTTTGCGGCCAGCAGTGCAAAAGCGTTACGTGGAATTAGTCGAGCCAACTTTGCACGATCAACGACCGGACATTGATCGCCTGCGAGATGCTATGGATGACCTGGAGTTTGAGGCAGACTTAGCGGTTCTTAAAACTTTGCCAACTATTTTGCGCAAAAATGATTTTAAAGTAACAGCAGTTGTCGTCGATGAAGCTTTGATTGCAGTTGAGCCAGGGGATACTTCAGCACAAAACTACGCGATCGCATTTGATCTTGGCACCACCACAGTCGTGGCAACATTACTTGATCTAATAACTGGCACTCCTATGGCGGTTAAGTCGATGCTTAATAAGCAGCAGCCATTCGGCGCCGACGTAATTTCGCGAATTTCCGCAACGATGATGGACCCACTTGCTGCGGGACTGATGCAAACTGCAGGACTGGCTACTTTAAATGAACTGATTGCTGAAGTTTGTGCGGAAGCAGGAGTTTCCGCGAACCAGGTATATGAAACAGCGATAGCTGGAAACGCAACGATGGTTGAAATTTTGCTTGGGGTAGATCCAGAACCTGTTGGAGTTGCGCCATTTATTCCAGCGGCAAAAACCTGGCCCGTGTTCAATGCTGCCGAAGTTGGCATAGAGATACTTTCGACTGCTCGAGTATTCCTATTCCCAGCTTTTGGTGCCTACGTCGGCGGCGACATTGTTGCCGGCGTATTGGCAACCGGTATGGATCGTGATAAACGCGTTCGTTTACTAATTGACGTCGGCACTAACTGCGAGATTGTGCTTTCTAATGGTGACACAATTTTGACTACCGCCGCTCCTGCGGGACCAGCTTTTGAAGCGGCTTCCATTGCCTGTGGCATGCGCGCTGCGGACGGCGCAATAGAAGTTGTGCAGGTGACTGATGAAGGCATCAAGCTTGGAGTAATCGGTGATGCAGAGCCAGTTGGCATTTGCGGCTCGGGCTTAGTAGATGCGGTTTATGTTTTGCATAAAGCCAAACTGATCGATGATTCGGGTCGTTTTGTAACAGATGAGTTAGCACTAGAAATTGCGCCACACTTAGCGCCAAGGTTACTTACACGCGAAGCGGGTGATCGAATCTTTGTGCTGCACTGGGATGGGGATGAACCAACTGTTTACCTTTCGCAGCGAGATGTGCGTGAACTGCAATTTGCAAAAGCCTCTATTGCAACGGGGTGGCGATTGCTACTTGAAGAAGTTGGCTTAGTTGATGAGGATGTGCAGCAAGTTCTGCTAGCTGGATCTTTTGGATCGTATCTGTCACCAGCATCTGCAATTGGCATCGGATTGGTTCCAAAACTTCCAGTCATGCGAATTGTTAGTGCTGGAAACGTAGCGGGGGAAGGCGCCAAAATGGTTTTGTTATCAAGCACTGAACGAAGTGGCGCAACAACTTTGCTTAATGAAGTCGATTATGTTGAAT
>JNSL01000033.1_pt1 | contig 29051 bp, 28 predicted proteins | sample 210691 | NCBI WGS metagenome assembly JNSL01 (sample SAMN02808685, study PRJNA238866) | freshwater metagenome | biome: fresh water; feature: freshwater reservoir; material: water; isolation source: water column of the freshwater reservoir Embalse de Amadorio in Spain | place: Spain: Valencia ...
GCATCACTTAGGACGGTTGGTCCTTCAATAGTTATGCGGATGGCGTTGTCTGGCAGAGCCTGAATCGCGGCAACGCGACCAAGTTCTTCGACAATTCCTGTAAACATGATCCGCCTTAACGTGTAGTGAAATGCACAAGTAGGTCTAATCCAACACGATCTACTTGGTATTCGGGAAATCGTGACGCATTAGCAAGGGTATTTACGCCAAAATTTCCAATTGCTGGCTTTCCGGATCCAAGGATCACAGGTGCCTGGAACCAGTAAACCTCATCAACCAGGTTTGCGCTCCATAGCGATTGTGAGACATGTGATCCAGCCTCAACTAAAACGCTATGCACGCCATGGCTTTGCCAAAGTTCTGTGATTACTTTCGAAAGATCTCCAGCCATTCGAATAGCAGGATTTTCGCTAGCCAAGATTTGGGAATCAGCTGGCAAGTCGCGGTCGCCAACAATTACGCGAAGCGGTTGCTTGTCTGCTGATAATGCCCGCACGGTTAGCAGTGGATCGTCGGCTAACACAGTTCCGGTGCCAGTCAGGATTGCGCCAACACTTGCGCGAATCTCTTGCACTCGTTCTCGCGCAGGTTCCCCAGTAATCCATTTGCTCGTGCCATCATCTGCTGCAACAAAACCATCAAGTGTGGTTGCAGTTTTCCAAATCACCCATGGACGATTGTTTTGCTGCGCAAAGTTCCAAGAAGCATTCAGTGCTGTTGCCTGTTCTTGCAGCGAACCAACTTCAACTTCAATCCCAGCATCTTGCAAAGTCTTGACACCACCTGACATTGCTTGGTGTGGATCAGTCTGAGCGATTACAACTTTGGTGATGCCGGCAGCAATAACAGTTTGCGCGCATGGACCGGTTTTACCTTGCGCATTGCATGGTTCCAAAGTGCAATACAAATTTGCGCCTACTGACTTAGATCCGGCTTGGGCAATCGCCATAACTTCTGCATGCGCAGTTCCGCTGCCTTCGTGCCAGCCCTCGCCAACAATGTTTCCGTCAGCGTCAACAATTACTGCGCCAACTCTTGGATTAACGTCGCGTGACAAATCAACTTTGCCGGCAAGTTCAATCGCACGTGACATGAAAGTGTCGGAAGACATTAGTTTCCGCACCACCACGAGGCATCAGTTGCACCTTGTGCCTTTGCACGTAAGTTAGCGATTGCTTCAACTGGGTCAGCTGTGTTGTAAACCGCAGAGCCAGCTACAAATGTGTCTGCGCCAGCATCAGCGCACTGTTCGATAGTGCTTAATGCAACGCCACCATCAACTTGAATCCAAATATCTATTGATCTGCCATAAAAGATTGCCCGCCAAAACCTGGTTCGACGGTCATGATCAAAATCATGTCTAGTTCTGGAAACAAATCTTCGTAGTGATCAAGTTTGGTTCCTGGCTTTATTGCCATTCCAGCGCGAGCTCCGTGATTGCGAATGTCTCTGGCAACTTGGCGCGGGTTAGTTGCAGCTTCAACGTGGAAAGTTACGCTTTGCGCGCCTTGCTCGGCGTATCCCGGTGCCCAACGATCGGCATCGTTAATCATTAAGTGGCAATCGACTGGGGTTGAAACTTCGCGAATGATTGATTCAACAACTACTGGGCCAATGGTCAGGTTTGGAACGAAGTGATTGTCCATGACATCAACGTGCAACCAGTCGGCGCCATCAGCAACCCGCTTACATTCAGCAACTAAGTTGCCAAAGTCAGCAGAAAGTATGCTCGGCGAAATTCGTAGACCCACGGCTTAAGCCTAGCCAAACGGACGTCTGGACGAAGTCGCAGATTCATTGAGCCTTTAGGCAGGTTTAGTTGTGGCAGAACTGGCGAAACATCCACGGTTTCAAAGTTCGGATTTCGCTTCAAGAAGTTGGCAACGATTGCGTCAGTTTCTGCCAAGTGCGGCGAACATGTTGCATAACCAACTACCCCACCAACGCGGACTAGTTCCCCAGCTTTTGCAAGTAACTCTTGTTGTAAGGCAGTTAGCGGTGGGATGTCACTTGGTTGGCGACGCCATCTAGCTTCGGGGCGACGACGAAGTGCGCCTAGTCCAGTACATGGCGCGTCAACCAAGATGCGATCAAACTGATGATCAGGATTGAACTCCCGGGCGTCAGTTTCAATAACTTGATGATCCCCTGGTGCGTTCCACAATGAATTTGAAACTAAGTGGGCGCGAGCTGGGATTGGTTCTAGCGCTGTGAAGTCTGCGCCAGCTTCACTTGCTAGCCCTGCCAAGATTGCAGCTTTACCACCAGGTCCAGCACACATGTCTAACCAATGAGTTTGCGTGCCTTGGATTTCAACTTTGGCTACTGCAAGTGCAACGAGTTGGCTGCCTTCGTCTTGCACGCCAATTCGGTTATCGCGCACTGCATCAATGTCACCAGGACGCGTTGACCATTTTTCATCTGAACCACTTGGGCGCAACATAGTTGCAGCAATCGGTGACCATCGACCTGGTTCAACATGCGGTAACTCAAGTAGCTCAGTCACATCTGCTTGACCAGGTTTTGCAACTAACGAAACTAGGGCTGGTTCATTTCCAGCAGCAAGTACTTCTCGGATTGAATCCAAGTCACACTTGTAAGCATCAGCAAGGCTACGAATTACCCAAACTGGATAGGAATATTCGAGTGCTAAAACTTCAACTGGAGTTTTGCCTTTACTTAAAGTCTCTAGCCACTCTTCCCAAGTGCTGGCCGAGATTTTTCGAAGTACGGCGTTAACGAACTTTGATACGCCCATGCCAGCAACGTCACGAGCCAGGGTTACAGTCTCATCGACTGCAGCGTGAGCTGGAATTCGCATGAAAAGTAATTGATAGGCACCAACGCGCAAAATGTTACGAACCTTGCTGTCCATAGTGTCAGTGCGAGATGCACAGGCATCGATTACTGCATCGAGGCTTCCCTGTCGTCGTAGAGCGCCGTACGTAATTTCAGTTGCCAGGCCCGCATCTCGCGAAGAAACCTTTAACTCATCCAGCACTGCTGGTAAAACTAAATTGCTGTATGCGTCTTTGTCATGAACAGCTTGCAAGACATCAAAGGCTGCGCGTCTAGTGGTGCCCGAATAACTCACTCAAACACCACTGCGGATTTTTGATTACTAAACCAAGTTTTTGCATCTGTTAGATTCCGGCCTGCTTCTTGTACTTGATCCAGTGCAACGGCGTGACTGCCGGTACCAACTAAGACTTCTCCATCGCGCATTTGCACTTCACCTGGTGCTAAATCTGTAACGTGCGGCGAAACTGTTACGGGTTGCAACTTGATGCGAGTGTCGCCAAACATGGTCCAAGCGCCAGGTTCTTTAGTGACGGCGCGAATTCGGCGGTCAACGGCAAGAGCTGGATCACTCCAACGAACTTGGGCGTCTGCAACGGTGATCTTTGGTGCGCTTGAAATGCCATCAATTGGTTGGTGCAACGGCAAGATCGAACCATTTTCAATTCCAGAAAGCGTGGCCAGCGCTAATTGCGCGCCTTCGATCGAAAGTCGATCCAACAATTCTGTTGAAGTCTCACTTGGCGCAATCTGTGTCGTTAAGTAAGCCAGCATTGGGCCAGTGTCTAGACCTTCATTAATTCGAAACGTCGTTACGCCAGTAAATTCATCGCCACTCAAGATCGAATACTGAACTGGTGCTGCCCCGCGCCATTGCGGTAACAGGGAAAAGTGAACGTTGATCCAGCCATGCTTTGGAACATCAAGTAGCTCTCTTGGCACCATGGCGCCAAATGCCACAACTACTACGCAATCCACATCGGCAAACTTGTCTTTATGTTCGGCTAAGTGCGAAGTTTTCAAGACTGGCACGCCGCTGACACCAGCAACTTCGGCAACTGGACTTGCCGTAAGAGTTCGACCTCTGCCAGCTGGTGCATCCGGACGCGTTACAACTAAAGCAACTTCATGATCAGATGCCAGCAGTGCAGTTAGCGTTGGCACGGCTGCAAGTGGCGTGCCCGCAAATGCGATCCGCACGTTATGAAAAACCGTTCATCATTGAGTGCGGACTGACTTTGATAGTTGGTGACATGTCGCCAAACCATTCCGTCTCGCGGATTGCTTTCATGGCTTCTTTGCGAGCTTCGGTATCAAGACGATCAATAAACATGACGCCATCTAAGTGATCAGTTTCATGCTGGACACAACGTGCCATTAAGTCGCTGCCAATAATGGTTACTGGCTCGCCATACATGTTCATGCCTTTGGCGACCACATTCATCGCACGCTTGGTATCAAAAGTTAGGCCAGGAATAGATAGACAGCCTTCTGGACCATCTTGTTCTTCGTCTGAAAGATCTAGCACTGGATTAATCAAGTGACCGACTTCATCATCCACGTCGTAAGTAAAAACTCGAAGCGAAACACCAATCTGAGGTGCTGCTAATCCAACACCTGGGGCTTCTTGCATTGTGGCGGTTAAGTCAGCCACTAGTTGACGAAGTTCTTTATCAAAAGTTGTAACCTCAAGCGCAGGTGTGGTGAGCACTGGATCGCCGAACAACCGAACTGGCTTTACTGTCATGTCACACCTTCTTCAATGAGCTTTGCGTTAACTCAAGTTTAGAGGTTTATCGGGTCAATCCGAACGTTTACAGGTCCGCCCTTATGTTTAGCGCTTCGCGCCGAAGTCATTGCCTTTAACTGCGAGGCAAGTTCGATGCCAAGTTTGCGATCACAAGAAACCAGCATTCGAACTTGGTTGTCCTTGCCAGGCACCGGACCACGAACTAAGGATTCTGGATTCAACTCCAGCATTGCCAGCGCATCATCAATATCGGATTGCTCGCCAGTAAGGGCAGCCAGCCGAACTGTAGGCGGCAAGGAAACCTGAACTCGTTGTTCAAGTTCGCGCTGCGCAAAGCCAGCTGGATCATGGCGAATCAACGCTTGAACGGCTGGATGTTCGGAGTCCGCGACCACAATCACTTCCCCATCGGGTCTAACCAGTGAAGCGCATTCATTCCATTTCGCGAACGTTTCTTGGGTGGCACTTAATTCAGGACGCGACAGCATGGCATTGCCATCAAGCAAAATCGCAGCTGCATATCCACCTTGCGCAATCGGCGCAGCACCGGCGGTTGCCACAACAATTGCGGGACGGGAATCTACGGTGCGTAAAATGTGATCTGAAGTTGATGAGCGAACTGGGAGCCGCGCGAATTGAATTTCCTTTGCATTTCTTGCAGCTCCACTTGGATTCAATGTGACCACATAGATGGCAAGTTGGTGCGCTGGAACGAGCGGTCTGCATTAATGGACCGTTGCAAGCTGAGCACAGCGCTGATGTTCGACAGGTGTCACAAACTATTCGCGGCGAATAACCAAGACGTGAAACCAAAACTAAAACTGGACCTTTAGTTAGTGCTGTCTTCATTCCTTGCATAACTGTCGAAGGAATTCGCGAACCGCTTGCAGCTGGATTTATCTTGGTACCCGCTTCATCCAGAGCACTTCGAACTTTTGGTGATTCGTTTCGCAGTTGATCTCGGCTTTTTGCAACGTGTGCTAGCCATGGCATTAGTGCGCAAGTTTCGACTGACATGGTTGCGCCAGCAAAAACCAGTGCAGTGTTTTGTTGTGCGCTACGTAGAACTGCAACATCTCGGGCGTGCCAATACGGAGCTTGCGGATCGGACAAAGTGTCATTCCAGTCATCCCAAACGCAAATTGCAGTTAAGTCCTTAACTGGCGCAAAGACGGCAGCGCGAGTCCCAACCACAATGCTTGTGGTGCCGCGAAGTACTGAAAGCCAGCTTCGGTATCTCTGGGCTGGTCCATCATCGGCGGCCAGGATAGCAACTGCGGATTTTGGACAGCCAAGCGAAGCAAGTGCTGCAACTACCCGATCGATTGCAGCACGATCCGGAACTACGACAATTACATTTCCACTGTTAGCTGAAACCGTTACGGAATACTGCGCAAGTAAAACTGCTGGATCATCACAGCCAGTTGTGACAACTGCTCGAGGTGCATCGCCGGCGATGGTTCGTTTGATTAACGCAGCTCCCCCGGTGTAATCAGCCCAAGCCGTTGGTTCAATGTCGGAAACTTTTGGCGTAGTTGAAAATTTAGTGGCTTCGGCAGTGGCATGGCGATTTGGGATAGCACTTCGCAAGACATCCGAAAGCGTGCCTGCTTGTCTGGCGACAACAGATTTAGCCAATTCAAGAACTTCAGGGATTAACGCAACTTCTGGTGAGATCACATTGGTTAAGGCAGCGAGCGTACCTGGATGATCGCTTTCATCCGAACGGGAGATGAGCCAGCCGTCGGTTAGCTTTCCAGCAAAGCGAACTCTTACTCGAACTCCTGGTTGAGCAAGCTCAGAAAACTTCTCAGGCACTGCGTAATCGAATACCCGATCAAGATGTGGGAGTGGGCTGTCGATAACGATGTGGGCGACGGGTGCGATTTTGGCAATCGGAACTTCTGCCTTAACTCGCTTCTTTTTGCCTGGGACCAGGCTTAGTTGATCGTCACTCACAGGAACAGTCTTTCACCCTTATCTGACATGACGTATTGGTGTTGACTTTACGTGCTTACCCTTGGGTGCAAACACACCGAACCCGCAATTTATGCCATCAGATTTTGGCATAAATTGCTTTTTAGACGTTCGGCTTTGTTTCACCCAAGGATAAGCAAAACTGAAACTTCCGTTGAGAAAAAACAAATAGCCAAGCATCGCTGCTTGGCTATTTGAATAATTGCTTGGTCTTAGATTGCGGCCTTAAGTGCTTCGGCGCGATCGGTACGTTCCCAAGTGAATCCTGGGCGACCAAAGTGACCGTAAGCAGCTGTCGGGCGGTACTTAACAACGCTTGTGTTAAGAAGTTCTAGATCAGCGATGATCGCAGCTGGGCGAAGATCGAAGACCTTCAATACTGCTTGGCGAATGTTTTCTTCTGGAACTGTTCCGGTTCCGAAAGTTTCAACGAAAACACCTACTGGTTGTGCTTTACCAATTGCGTAAGCAACTTGAACTTCACAACGCTTTGCAAGGCCAGCTGCAACAACGTTCTTTGCAACCCAACGCATTGCATATGCTGCAGAGCGGTCAACCTTTGATGGATCTTTTCCGGAGAATGCGCCACCACCGTGACGAGCCATGCCGCCGTAAGTATCAACGATGATCTTGCGACCAGTTAGACCAGCGTCACCCATCGGTCCACCAACAACGAACTTGCCGGTTGGATTAACCAAAAGCTTGAAGTCAGTTGCATCGATATCGAATCTTGCCAAAATTGGCTCAACAACATTTGCGCGAACTTCTGGCGCAAGCTGCTTATCAAGATCAATGTGTTCTGCGTGCTGTGATGAAACCACAACTGTGTCAAGACGTACTGGACGATCTCCGTCGTACTCGATTGTTACTTGAGTCTTACCGTCCGGACGTAGGTAGTCCATCTGGCCGGACTTGCGAACTGAAGTCAGTTGCTCAGCTAGACGGTGAGCGATTGTGATTGGCAGTGGCATTAGTTCTGGTGTGTCATCAGATGCGTAACCGAACATTAGACCTTGGTCACCAGCGCCTTGACGGTCTAGCGGATCTGCTGAACCTGAAACGCGCTCTTCGAATGCATCGTCAACACCCTGTGCAATATCTGGTGACTGAGCACCGATTGAAACTGAGATGCCACAAGAATTTCCGTCGAAACCTTTTTCGGAGCTGTCGTAGCCAATTTCGTTAACAACAGTGCGAACAAGTGCCATAACGTCGGCAAAGCCATTTGTTGTAACTTCACCTGCAACGTGGATTTGTCCAGTTGTAAGCATGGTTTCAACCGCTACGCGGCTCTTTGGATCTTGCGCTAATAAGTCATCAAGGATGGCATCAGAAATCTGATCTGCCATCTTGTCTGGGTGACCTTCAGTAACTGATTCAGAAGTAAATAAACGACCTGACATGTAAGTGCCTTTGCTAAATAGAGAACAGTAAGTATGTGGGCTGCGCGCATACTTAGGGGCTCCTGGTCAGGTGCGCATTTCCTAAGAAACTGTAGCAGGGCAAGATTCACTCTGTGAAATTGCATGTTGGACAATTCTTCTGTGAAATGTGAAAACCTCTTGATTAAGTTGGATTCCAACGTCTTTGGTCTGAGAATGATTCTTGCAACTGGTGGGGATGACAAATAACTCATCCCCACCAATTATGGCAAAACTAGATTCACCCAACCAGAGCCGGTTGTTTGTAGGCGGTGGATTCAAAATCAATGTACCCTCCAAAGGAGCTGGCATCAGCAAAAGGCAAGATTTGCGTTGCCCAAAAACCGCCGATTCCATTTTTTTGATCTATCCAGTAATACAAATTTGCCAGCCCGGCCCAGCCGATGGAATTAGCTGGTCTGCCAGTAGGTGCCTGTTCATCGTTAACCATAAATGTGAACGACCATGACTTCTTTAATCCTGGGAAGAACTCCGCTTCATTAGAAAGCCACGGAATTACACCAGGCAAGGCAACAACCTTTTGATGGTCTTTAAGCCCATTCTTTACAGCCATAGCGACAGTCTCTTTCTTCAGGACTCTACCGTTAGCACCATCACCGTCATTGAGCCACATGCGGATAAATTTCATGTATTCACCAACCGTTGAATACAATCCGTGTCCGCCCATGTCTACTTCTGGTTCTTGAGTCAAAACAAGATCAGTCTGGGGATCTAGTGAACCGTCTTGGCCTCGAAGGTGAATAGTAGCTCGACGACTTGCCATACTTGGATTCATGACGAACCCAATATCTGACATCCCAAGTGGATCGAAAACATGATCCTTCATCACTTCACCGAGGCGTTTGCCGCGGACTCCCTCAACAACTTGGCCAGCCCAATCAATATTGGTTCCATATTCCCACTGATCACCTGGATCGAAGAGAAGTGGGGTTTCAATTGATCCTCGCGAAGCCGTAATAACGCTAGGTTGCCCATGATCTTCGGCAAGGCGGTTGTACTGAGCATTAAAAAAATCGTATCCAAAGCCAGCAGTATGAAGCATTAGCATTCGAGTCGTTACATCACGCTTTGGTGCTCGAGTGATTGGATTTCCAGAATTGTCAAACCCATCTAACACTTGTAGCTTTCCAAGAGCAGGCGCATAATTCTTGGCTGGAGCATCTAGGTCAAGTAGACCCTCTTCTACGCACTGTAAAACACAGGTACCAGTGATTGCTTTAGTTGTAGAAAAAATGGCAAAAACTGAATCTGTTGTCATAGGTGCATTTGTACTTAAGTCTCTTACTCCTGCTGCTCCTTCATAAATATTTCCTTTGCGGTCGGTAACCATCGCAACAACACCGGGAACCCTGGGATTACCGTCTACGACACCGTTTAGGACACTATCGAAAGATTTTGTTAAATCTGACATTGTCTCTCCCTTAAATCGCGTACATGCAAATGCACGTAGCTTGTTAGGCAAAGGTTAAATCTGTAACCACCTAAAAACAATGGTTTTGGCAAATTTCAAAATAAGTCTTTAATTGGTGACTTATTTATGATTTAGGAGCAAAATGACATGATCCCAAATGGCATGGGCTATTTGAGTCTTTGAGGTCTTAGAAACCTTAGTTTGCGAGGCTGGTTCGCGGGTCAAGATCGTTACTTCATTGTCATCCGTGCCAAAAGCTAGGTTTGGTCCCACTTCATTGATGACTAGAAGATCACAGCCTTTGCGTTGCAATTTTGCGATGCCGTGCTCGAGTACGGATCCGTGATTGTCGCCAGTCTCGGCCGCAAAGCCCACGATTATCTGATCTGGGTGTGAAGTGTTTCGATGAGTTACTAGGTCAGCCAAAATGTCTGTGGTGCGAACCAGCTCAATAGTTGGTGATGAACCATCATCTGACTTCTTCATTTTTGAAGTCTGGGTTGATTTTGGTTTGTAATCAGCAATTGCGGCTGCCATCACGATTGCATCGGCAGTCATTGAGGCCTTCATTACGGCTGCGTGCATGTCATCGCCAGTGATTACATTTTCAATGGTTACTCCGGCTGGCATTGACACTGAAACGTTGGCACAGATCAAAGTAACTTTGGCGCCACGATCCCGAGCCGCAATTGCAAGTGCCACACCCTGCTTGCCACTTGAACTATTTCCCAAGAAGCGAACTGGATCCAAGAACTCTCGAGTGCCACCTGCGGTGATCACAATGTCTTGGCCTAAAAGATCTTGTTCGCTTAGTACGCCAAGTGCTACCGATACAATTTCTTCGGCTTCAGGCAAGCGACCTGGACCACTATCGGCTCCAGTTAACCGACCATCAGCTGGATCGATAACTATTGATCCACGGGAACGAAGCGTTGCGACGTTTTCTTGGGTAGCTGCGTTAAGCCACATTTCAGTGTGCATTGCTGGGGCATAAACAATTGGGCAACGCGCGGTCAGCAAAACATTTGTAAGTAAGTCGTTAGCTGCGCCACTTGCGGCGCGAGAAAGTAAGTCTGCGGTAGCTGGCGCAACAATAACTAGATCTGCAGCTTGGCCAATGCGCACATGTGGCACATCAGGAACGTCATCCCACACTTCAGAGATAACTGGATTGCCCGAAAGCGCTTCCCAAGTTGCTGAGCCAACAAAATTTAGCGCGGCTTGGGTAGGAACAACTTGTACGTTGTGTCCGGCTTCGGTAAGTAGGCGCAAAATTGACGCAACTTTGTAAGCAGCAATGCCGCCGCTGACGCCAAGGACTACGTTGAGTGATTTTGTTCGTGCTGAGGAAGTCACGGAAAGTTCCGATAACTACGGTCGGTTAAACCGACTTAAGCAGCAGTTTCCGGTTCAATGGTCAATTTACCTTCGTTGATTTCGCGAAGTGCAATTGACAATGGCTTTTCTTGATTACCGGATTCAACTAGTGGACCAACGTATTCAAGAAGACCTTCACCAAGCTGTGAGTAGTAAGCGTTGATCTGACGGGCACGCTTGGCTGCATAGATAACCAATGCATACTTGGAGTCCGCGACGGCCAAAAGTTCGTCGATCGGTGGGTTGGTGATGCCCTCTGGAGCAGCTGCAGTCACGTTGGACTCCTTGAAATCAGTGATTTGGGAAAACTCTTACTGGAGATATTGTACCAACTCGCGGGCTGCCCGCGAAACGTCGTCATTTACGATCACGTGATCAAAGAAACCCGATGATTCCAACTCTTTTAAGGCGGTATCTAAGCGTTCTTGGATTTGGGTAGCGGTCTCAGTCCCCCGGCCAGCAAGGCGAGCTTCTAGGTCTGCCCAAGCAGGTGGCTCTAGGAAAACAAGAACGGCTTCGGGCATTGATTCCCTAACTTGGCGAGCGCCTTGAACTTCAATTTCCAAAAGCACTGGAATGCCTTGAGCCAGTTTTTCTTCAGCAGATTTGCGAGGTGTGCCATAACGATTGCCGGCAAACTCAGCCCATTCCAATAGTTCGTTGTTGGCAATCATGTCTGTGAACTCTTCTTGGCTGACATAAAAATAGTTTTCGCCGTGAACTTCTCCCGGTCGAGGCGCCCGAGTTGTTGCAGAAACCGATAGCCAAGTTGTTGGAAGTTCTTTCAGGGCCTCGCGAATAACCGAAGACTTACCAACACCACTTGGACCAGAAAGCACAACTAAATGGGCGCTCATGATGCCCGTCCATTTAATGCTGCCTTAAGTTTTTGAGCCTGAGTCGAACCCAAGCCCTTCATGCGGCGAGATAACGCAATGTCACAAGTTTCCATTAGCGCTGACGCTTTAATTTTTCCAATGCCTGGGAGTGATTCCAAAATTGTTACTACGCGCATTCCCGAAACAATGTCATCGCTATCTGCAACTGAAAGAACTTCAGTAAAGGTAACTTTTGATTCCTTTAATTGGCGACGAAGTGCGGCGCGTTTGGTTCGAACTTCAACAGCCTTGGCAGACGCAGCTATGCGTTGCTCATTAGTTAAGACTGGGACGGCCACTTCGCTATGTTACTAGCAATCGTGGCGGCGGCTTCAGCGATATTCGCAGCTGCGGTGATCGGCCGTCCGATAACCAACAAGTTAGCGCCATCTGAGAGTGCTTGCTCTGGGGTTGCAATCCGTTTTTGGTCACCAGCATCAGATCCAGCCGGACGAACGCCAGGTGTGATCAAAACGGTCTCTGGTCCTACTTCAGCTCGAACTGCTGCAACTTCTTGGGGCGAGCAAACGATTGCGCGCGCTCCAGCTGCAACCGACTGCGCAGCTAAACGTTTAACGATGTCTTGGGCTGAACCATTCCAACCCATGGCCGCAAGTTGGTCTTGGGAAAGTGAAGTCAGAATGGTTACTGCAGTTACATAAGTGTCTGGCAGCGCTTCTACGGCAGCCTTAACCATGTCTTGGCCACCTGAGGCATGCACCGTTAAGTACTTAGGTGCCAGTTTGGCTACGGCATGAGCTGCGCCAGCAACAGTTGCTGGAATGTCATGCAGTTTTACGTCTAGGAAGATGTCACAACCACTTGCTTCGCGGGCAACGTGCACGGCGTCATGGCCATCGCGCAGGAATACTTCAAGGCCAACCTTTACGACCTGAACGTGCGGCGCAACTGCAGTGGCCCATTCGCGCGCAGTAGCTAAATCAGGGGCATCCAGGGCAACTGCGATTGGAGCTTTAGACATCTTTGATCCTTCTAGTTTTGGTGTGCCAAGCCAACAACTTCGCTTAACGAGTTGTAGCCACGGGACTGTAGTTCTTGACCCAATTCATTTGCAATGCGCCAAGGTGCACCTGGATCACCAAAGACCACGGTGCCGATACTGACTGCGCTGGCACCTGCTGCGATGAACTCAAGTGCGTCATGGCCAGTGCGAATGCCACCCATGCCAAGGATTGGTAAGTGTGGCAGTGCTGCGTGCACTTGATAAATCGCGCGAACTGCAACTGGGCGAATTGCTGGACCAGAAAGTCCACCAGTGCGTCCACCAAGCATTGGCTTCATTTGATCAACATCAATGACCATGCCTAGCAAAGTATTGATCATTGATACGCCATCAACTCCAGCATCAACAACACTGTGAGCGATTTCCACAATGTCAGTCACATCTGGTGAAAGCTTTGCCAGGACTGGCGCATCAGAATGCCAAACTGATCGAACAGTCTCGATGACTTGCGCTGCTGAAATTGGATTACACGCAAACACTTGGCCACGGGATTCAACATTTGGGCACGAGATGTTTACCTCTAGCCCGTCGACACCTTCGACTTTGGCAAGAATTCGAGCGAGTTCGCCGAATTCATCAACGTTGTTGCCAGCTATCGAAACGATAGTTGTCACATTGTTAGCGCGAAGCCAGGCCAAGTCATTTTCCAAAAAGGATTCAATTCCTGGGCCTTGCAAGCCAATGGAGTTGAGCATGCCACTTGGAGTTTCTGCCATACGAGGAGTTGCTCGACCAGAACGCGGAGCCATCATGATGCTCTTGGTTACTACTGCGCCAAGTGTTGACACATCACCGAACTGCGCAAGTTCTTTGCCAGCCGCTGCGCAACCTGATGCTGTCAAAGTTGGAGCAGATAGTTGAAGTGAACCAAGGCTGGTTGAAAGATTGATAGTCATTAGTGACCACCTGGACGTGGTGCACCAAAAGCATCACTTGGCACAGTGTGCACGTCGTCCCATCGCACGCGATCGCCGCGGAAAACCGGACCATCTACACAAGAGCGAGACATTCGAGTTACACCATCATCGCCAATCACTGGAAGTACGCAAGTCATGCATACTCCGATGCCACATGCCATAGATTCTTCAACTGCACATTGACTGAATGCGCCATTGTCTTGAGACACCTTTGCAACTGCTTGCAACATCGGCATTGGACCGCAGGCATAAACCGCTTGAGACTTGTTCTTGTTGATCACATCAGCCAATACGTCAGTTACTCGGCCACGAACTCCTGAAGTTCCGTCATCAGTTGTAACAATCACTGAATCAGCGACGCCCTTTAGGTCTAAAACTCCAAAGAGTTTTTCCTGAGTGGCTGCGCCCAGCACAACATCAACTCGGCAACCACGTCCACGTAACTCGCGCGCTAGCAATTCCATTGGGGCTGCGCCATAGCCACCAGCCACAACTACGCAAGAGATTGGTTGGCGAGGCAGAACGAATGGTTTACCAAGTGGTGCGATTACGTCAATGACGTCACCAGCACTTTGAGTTGCTAGCCACTGCGTACCTTGACCATGGGCTGCAAAAATGATTTCTAGAGTTTGACCAGGTGTGGACTTGTGAATCGAGAATGCTCGACGAAGCAACATTCCCCCACCGATTCCACCAACAGCAACTGCAGCAAAATGTCCAGGTGAAACATCGTCAATTTCTGGGGCATCCAAAATCAGATGCAAGTAGTTTCCTACTGGAGAAATAGATCGAATAGTGCATTGCATTTGTTTCGCACTCATGATTGCTTCGCCAACAATTCATTTAGTTCAGCTACATGCTCTTGAATCGACTTAACCTTCATCGGGCCAGCCTGCAAGGACGCAATACCTTCTACGGCTGCTGCTAAGCCTTGAACCGTTGTAATCGACGCAGTGTTAGCCAGAACTGTTGCCATGCGGATTTCGTAACCATCGCGTCGGGCACCAGTACCGTATGGCGTGTTCACAACTAGATCGATGTCGCCGTCCATAATTGCTTCCACTGTGGTTTTCTTGCCATCACTTGCACCAATGTGTTGCTTTGCAACCAATTTGCTCTCGATGCCATGTTGCTTCAAGAATGCTGCCGTGCCATCAGTTGCCATGATCGTAAAGCCCATTTCAACTAGCTTTCGAACCGGAGCCACGGCTTGTTCTTTGTCACGATCTGCTACCGAGACAAAAACTGCGCCACTTTGTGGCAAACCATCACGGTATGCCGCAAGTTGTGACTTGGCGAAAGCAGTTCCGAAGTCAACGTCGATTCCCATGACTTCACCAGTTGATTTCATTTCAGGACCCAGCACGGTATCCACACCCATGAAGCGAGCAAATGGCAGCACAGCTTCCTTGACGCTGACTGCGCTACCAACTGGTGCGTCGCCACCATCACCAACAGGCCGCAAGAAGCCTTCCTCGCGAAGAGTTGCAATGGAATCCCCTACTGCGATTCGAGCTGCGGCCTTAGCCAGCGAAATGCCAGTGGCCTTTGAAACAAATGGCACAGTTCGAGACGCGCGTGGATTTGCTTCCAGAACATACAAAATTCCATTAGCTAGCGCGTACTGAACGTTCAGCAATCCTCGCACCCCAACACCCTTTGCAATCCCAAGCGTTGAAGTTCGAATCCGTTCAATTTCGGCTGCGCCCAATGTGTACGGCGGAAGTGAGCAAGCGGAGTCGCCCGAGTGGATTCCGGCTTCTTCAATGTGTTCCATTACGCCGCCGAGATAAAGCTCAGTTCCGTCGTAGAGCGCATCGACATCGATTTCAATTGCATCATCTAGGAAGCGGTCAACCAGCACTGGATGTTCCGGATTTACTTGGGCAGCGCGAGTTAAGTAGTCATGCAACATGGTTTCGTCGTAGACAATTTCCATGCCACGGCCGCCGAGCACAAAGGATGGACGAACTAGAACTGGGTAGCCAATACGATTGGCAATCTCGCGAGCGTCTTCAAACGAAGTTGCCATGCCATGTTCTGGTGATGGCAATCCTGCTTTTTCAAGAACTTCACCAAAAGCACCGCGCTCTTCAGCTAAGTGAATCGCTTCGGGCGCAGTACCGAGCAAAGTGACACCAGCATCTTTAAGACCTTGCGCTAAACCAAGTGGAGTTTGGCCACCAAGTTGGGTGATTACACCAAGCACAGGTCCAGCCAAAGTTTCAGCATGGATTACTTCAAGTACGTCTTCCAGGGTTAGCGGTTCGAAGTAGAGACGACTTGATGTGTCGTAATCAGTAGAGACCGTCTCAGGATTGCAGTTGATCATGATGGTGTCTAAACCTTTTTCGCGCAGAGTCAGCGAGGCGTGCACACAGGAATAATCGAATTCAATTCCCTGGCCAATTCGGTTTGGACCAGAACCAAGAATGATCACTGCCGGATTGGCACGAGGCGCCACTTCGGTTTCTTGGTCATAAGACGAATAGTGATACGGAGTAAGGGCTGCAAATTCAGCCGCGCAAGTATCAACTGTTTTGTAAACCGGACGAACATCCAAAGTGTGACGGATGCCGCGCACTTCTGCTTCAGATATCCCGCGGATCAAACCGATTTGGGCATCCGAGAAACCGTGACGCTTCGCCGCAACAATGGTGTGGCGATCTAGCGCAGATGCAGCCTTGAGTTCCCGGGCAACTTCGCAAAGTAAAACGATTTGATCTAAGAACCATGGATCAATCTTTGTGGCATCGAAAACTTGTTCAACGGTTGCGCCAGCCCAAAGTGCTAATTGCACTTGATTTAGTCGTCCGTCGGTTGGAATCTTCATCTTGGTCAACAAATCCGAAATGTCGATTGACTTTGGATCTTGAGACCAGACAAAAAGGTTTTCTTTACGTTCAATCGACCGAAGCGCTTTATGTAGTGCTTCCGTGAAGTTACGGCCAATCGCCATAGCTTCGCCAACTGACTTCATTGTTGTAGTTAAAGTCTGATCAGCATTAGGGAACTTCTCGAATGCAAAGCGTGGGATTTTTACGACTACATAATCCAAAGTCGGTTCAAATGAAGCTGGAGTTTCCTTAGTAATGTCGTTAGGAATTTCATCCAAGGTGTAACCGATTGCTAGACGGGCTGCAATCTTTGCAATTGGGAAACCAGTTGCCTTACTGGCTAGCGCAGAAGAACGTGAAACACGTGGATTCATCTCAATCACAATGATGCGACCATTTGCTGGGTTAACTGCAAACTGAATGTTGCAGCCACCGGTATCAACACCTACGGCGCGAATGATTGCAATACCAAGGTCGCGAAGTCTTTGGAATTCGCGATCGGTCAAAGTCATTGATGGCGCAACTGTGATCGAGTCGCCAGTGTGCACGCCCATTGGGTCTACGTTTTCGATGGAACAAACTACGACCACGTTGTCTTTGTTGTCGCGCATTAACTCGAGTTCATACTCTTTCCAGCCAATGATTGACTCTTCGAGTAAAACTTCAGTAGTTGGGCTGGCTTGTAAACCAAGGCCAGCGATGCGATGTAAATCTTCTTCGTTGTATGCAATACCTGAACCAGCGCCGCCCATTGTGAAGGATGGTCGAACTACAACTGGGTAACCAAGTTCTTTCACGCCATCTAAGCAATCCTGCATAGTGTGGCAAACAAATGACTTGGCACTCTCACCACCAATGTCAGCAACAATCTGTCGGAATAACTCGCGGTTCTCGCCACGTTCAATAGCGTCAACGTCAGCGCCAATTAGTTCAACGTTGTACTTATCAAGTACGCCGTTTTTGAAAAGTGCAATCGCAGTATTTAGTGCGGTCTGGCCACCAAGTGTTGGCAACAAGGCATCGGGTCGCTCGCGTTCGATAATTGTTGCGACTACTTCAGGAGTAATTGGCTCGATGTATGTGGCATCTGCAAACTCTGGGTCCGTCATGATTGTGGCTGGATTGCTATTGACCAAAATTACTCGAAGGCCTTCGGCTTTAAGTACTCGGCAAGCTTGAGTTCCGGAGTAATCGAATTCACATGCCTGGCCAATCACAATTGGGCCAGAGCCAATCACCATTACCGATTTGATGTCGCTGCGACGTGGCATTAGCGCTTACCCTCCATCAGTTCAACAAATCGATCAAACAAGTAAGCCGAATCGTGCGGACCAGCCGCGGCTTCGGGGTGATACTGAACGCTAAATGCTGGAACGTCAACACATTCCAAACCTTCAACGACATTGTCGTTAAGGCAGACATGGCTAACCCGTACGGTGCCATAAGGTGTTTGTGAGTCACGGTCAATCGGAGCATCTACTGCAAAGCCATGGTTATGCGCAGTTACTTCAACTTTGTTCGTAGTGCGGTCCATAACGGGTTGATTGATTCCGCGATGACCGTAACGAAGTTTGTAAGTTCCAAATCCAAGAGCGCGTCCCAAGATTTGATTGCCAAAACAGATTCCAAAGAATGGGCGCTTGGCATCAAGGGTTGCTTGCACAAGTGAGATGGCGTGCAATGCTGTTGCTGGATCGCCCGGGCCATTTGAAACGAAGATGCCATCTGGACCGGCAGCCAATAAATCCTCAGCTGAGATGGTTGCAGGTACGACGTGCACTTCAATCCCCCGCTGAGCCATCAAATGCGGAGTCATTGACTTGATACCTAAGTCGAGCGCAGCTACCTGAAACTTCTTAGTGCCCACTGCTGGTACGACGTAAGTTTGCTTAGTTGAAACGGTTTCGGAAAAACTCGCGCCAGACATTTCTGGGATTTCTCGCACTTTGCTCAACAGTGATTCGATGTCTTGCTCGGCTGCTGTGCCTGAGAAGATTCCAACGCGCATCGCACCATGTTCACGAAGGTGCCTCGTCAATGCGCGAGTATCAACATCGCTGATACCAACTACGTTTTGCTTTCGTAACTCGTCATCAAGACTTATCGTGGAGCGCCAGTTTGATGGTCGGCGAGCTGGATCTCGAACTACATAACCAGAAACCCAAATTTGTTGTGATTCATCGTCTTCGTCATTCCACCCAGTGTTACCAATGTGTGGCGCAGTCTGCACTACTACCTGTCCACAATACGAAGGGTCAGTGATCGTCTCTTGGTAGCCAGTCATCCCAGTTGAGAAGACGGCTTCGCCAAAAGCACTTCCATCGGCACCATATGAACGACCTGTGAATACTTGACCATCTTCAAGTACTAGGACGGCTCGGGTCATGCGTTGAGTTCTCCATTCAGCACAGTTGGTTTACCGCGATAGAACGTTGCAACAACTTTGCCGGGAAGGGTGAGTCCTGCGTACGGGGTGTTTCTACTTGCACTTACAGTCTTTCGTGCGTTGACTTCTTGACTTGCACGGGGATCAAAAATAACCAAGTTTGCTGGTGAGCCCACTTCGATTGGCTGGCCCTGAGTGCTGACTCGACCAATCTGGGCTGGTGCTACTGACATTCGATCGGCAACTGCGGCCCAGTTCATTAGACCGGTCTGGACCATAGTTTCGTAGACCACACTTAAGGCGCTCTCTAGGCCAGTCATGCCGAATGCTGCTGCAGTCCATTCGCAATCTTTGTCTTCGGAAGGATGCGGCGCATGGTCAGTTGCCACGATGTTGATCGTGCCATCGGCTAATCCAGCGCGAACAGCTTCGACATCTGCTTTGGTGCGAAGTGGTGGGTTCACCTTGAAGATCGGATCGTAGGATTCGACAACATCGTCTGTGAAGTACAAGTGATGTGGCGTAACTTCTGCAGTTACGTTGATTCCACGAGATTTTGCCCATCGAATGATTTCAACACTGCCTGCTGTTGATAAGTGGCAAACGTGCAATCTCGAACCAACGTGGTGTGCCAGCAGCACATCGCGCGCAATGATTGCTTCTTCGGCCACTGCTGGCCAACCGGCCAGACCTAACTTGCCTGAGATAACGCCTTCGTTCATTTGCGCGCCTTCAGTCAATCTTGGTTCTTGGGCGTGCTGAGCTACAACACCATCAAATGCCTTGACGTATTCCAGAGCGCGTCGCATTAAGGCTGCGTCATGTACACACTTACCGTCATCACTAAACACTCGAACTGCGGCAGCGCTATCAGCCATCGCACCAAGTTCAGCCAGAGCCGTACCTTCAAGTCCCATAGTTACTGCGCCAACTGGACGAACATCAACTAATCCAGCTTCTTGCCCAAGTCTCCAAACTTGCTCAACAACTCCTGCGGTATCTGCAACTGGATTGGTGTTTGCCATTGCGTGCACTGCAGTGAATCCACCCATTGCCGCAGCGCGACTTCCAGATAAAACCGTTTCGGCATCTTCGCGACCTGGTTCACGTAAGTGCGTGTGCAGATCTACTAAGCCTGGCAAGGCAATGCAGCCTGAACCATCTACGGTTTGGTCAGCGCTTAGACCTTTACCAATTTCAGCGATCACGCCATCTTTGACAACAATGTCAGTTGGCTTGCCATCCAGAATTGCGACGTCCTTGATTACATAACTTGTCATAGCACTGCTTGCCACTACATTGACTCCGATCCACCGAGAATTAAGTACAGGACAGCCATGCGCACGCTTACGCCGTTGGCAACTTGCTCGACAATCACCGAGCGCTGGGAATCCGCTACGTCTGCGGAAATTTCCATACCTCGGTTCATCGGACCAGGGTGCATAACGACTGCAGACTCAGAAAGTCGATTCATTCGTGTCACGTTCAAGCCATAGCGATTGCTGTATTCGTGAGCATTTGGAAAGTAAGCGGCATTCATGCGCTCTCGTTGTACCCGAAGCATCATTACTGCGTCAGAACCTTCCAGGGATGCATCGAGGTCGTATGAGACTTCGCAATCCCAATCTTCAACACCGTAAGGTAGCAAAGTTGGCGGGGCCACTAAGCGCACTTTGGCGCCGAGGGTATTGAGTAGCAAGACGTTTGATCGAGCCACCCGACTATGCAGTACATCGCCCACAATCGTGACGTTTACACCCTTTAAGTCACCTTCACCATTGCGAAGGTGGTTGCGAAGTGTGAAGGCATCTAGCAGTGCTTGGGTTGGATGTTCGTGCGTGCCATCTCCAGCGTTTACAACTCCACCGGAAATCCAGCCTGCGTTCGCTAAGCGATGAGGTGCACCACTGCTGTTGTGGCGAATCACAACGGCATCAGCGCCCATTGCCTCTAACGTCAATGCGGTGTCTTTCAGGCTTTCGCCTTTGGAAACGCTTGAACCTTTAGCCGAAAAGTTGATTACGTCGGCGCTAAGTCGCTTGGCAGCAGCTTCGAATGAAATTCGAGTACGCGTTGAGTCTTCATAGAAGAGATTTACAACTGTGCGACCGCGCAATGGTGGAAGCTTGCCAACACCTTGCTCGGTTGCCGCAGCAAGTTGCTTAGCAGTATCCAAAACTAGGATCGCATCTTCGTAACTTAAGTCTGCAGCGCTTAATAAGTGCTTCATGATTCACGCTCGATTCGAACTTCATCGACACCGTCGTGTTCAACCAAATTAACTTGGATCTTTTCGGATCTGGAAGTTGGAAGATTCTTGCCAACGTAGTCTGCTCGGATTGGGAGTTCGCGATGACCGCGATCGACTAAGACAGCTAGTTGAACCAGTTGTGGGCGGCCGTGTTCAGAGAGAGCATCTAGCGCTGCTCTGATGGTTCGACCTGAGAAGAGAACATCATCTACCAAGATCACTAAGCGATCTTCTATACCTTCAGGTGGGATCGTGGTTGGAAGTAAGGCGCGAGCTGGTCGGGAGCGCAGATCATCACGGTACATCGTGATGTCGATGGCTCCGACGGAAACCGGACTGCCTTGGATTGCGGAAATTTTGTCACCAAGACGCGTTGCAAGTGATGCACCTCGGGTTGGAATTCCCATCAAAGTTAAATTGCTGGCACCCTGAGTGCGCTCAATAATTTCATGAGCTAAACGGGTGAGGGCGCGAGATATATCGCTGGAATCTAGGACTAAGTGTCCTTGTGGCTCAAAGTCGTGCGTCATCTTCTTACCTCCTTTCCTGCCTCACGGGACAGGTGTTAAAGGATGGCGTGCTTTCAAGCTTTCATTACTGTAGCAGGAAGGACCGAAAACCGAAACATTAGGGCAAAATGCCTAGGCGTTATGCGCGCCGTGTCCAAGTTTGTGAACCCTCATACCGTTAGTTGAGCCAGGAACACCCGGTGGGACGCCTGCGATAACCACAATCGGGTCATGCATTTTGAAAATTCCCAGATCCAATAGGACTTTGTCCAGTTGGGCCACCATTTCATCGGTATGCGAAACGCTCGGCGCTAAAAATGTTTCGGTACCCCAAACTAAGGAAAGCCGGTTGCGCACATCCTCATTTGGGGTAAATGCCAATAAGCGAGTGCGGCTGCGGTGCCTGGCCACCAACCGGGCCGAGCTGCCGGTTTCAGTAAAAGCAACCACGCTAACCGCATCTACGTGACTTGCCACATCAACAGCAGCTAGACACATTGCCTTGGCAGTTTCACCTTGGGCATCATCGGCAAGCTTCGGTAAAGACTCCAGAGCTTCAGTTTCGATGTGACTGATAATTCGACTCATGGTTTGCACTACGTGAATTGGATCAATTCCAACACTGGTTTCGCCAGAAAGCATTAATGCGTCGGCGCCATCGAGGACAGCATTTGCCACGTCACTTGCTTCAGCGCGAGTTGGACGATTCGAACTAATCATCGATTCAAGCATTTGAGTTGCCACAATTACTGGCTTCGTTGCAGCGCGGGCTAATTCGATTGCGCGCTTTTGTACCATCGGTACTTGTTCCAGCGGAAGCTCTACACCTAGATCACCACGTGCCACCATAATTCCATCGAATGCATCGATGATTTCCTGCAGGTTATCGACAGCCTGTGGCTTTTCAATTTTGGCGATAACTGGAATGCGACGACCTTCTTGATCCATGATCTTATGAACATCGGCAATGTCAGCAGCGCTTCGGACAAATGAAAGTGCGATCATGTCAACGCCCTGCTTGAGAGCCCAGCGCAAATCCGAAATATCTTTTTCGGAAAGCGCTGGAACGCTAACTGCAACACCAGGCAAATTGATTCCCTTGTTGTCGCTTACAGTTCCAGCTTCAGTAACGCGCGTTTGCACAGAGTCAGAGGTAACTTCCAGAACTTCTAAACCGACTTTGCCGTCATCAATCAGAATGCGATCGCCAATCTTGCAATCACCAGGCAAACCTGAATAAGTAGTGCCACAGATAGTTGCATCGCCAGCAACATCACGCGTTGTGATCGTAAATGAATCGCCCAGATGTAGTTCTACTGGGCCAGATGCAAATCGACCCAACCTGATTTTTGGTCCTTGTAAATCTGCAAGGATTCCAACACCTTTGCCCGATGCGTTTGAAGCAGTTCGAACCATCTCATATGAGCGGGCATGATCTGCTTGTTCACCGTGTGAAAGATTAAGTCGTGCAACATTCATGCCAGCAGCGACAAGATTATTGATGATTTCAGGGGAAGCAGTAGCCGGACCTAACGTGCAAACAATTTTCGCGCGGCGCACAATTTTTCCTAACCAGAGATTACTTCTAGTTTACCGCTAGTAACAAGCTATTGCTTTGGTTTGGCTCGACGTCCGCGTGGTTTGGATGCGCTGGTCTGAACTGAAGATGAACTGTTGGTTAGCGATTGTGAATTTTCGGAAACCTTTTCGCCTGGTGAAACTGGAACAGCTGCTGCAACCGCTGGTTCCTGGCCTTGGATCACTAGTTTTCCGCCAGACATAAGTTCGCGCCCTGGATTCTTTTCACTGGATCGCACTAAGTAAAGCAGTGCTAACGCGCCAATAATCAATGCCGTCCAAACATTGAAGCGAAGCCCAAGTATGTGGCGAGCATCATCAATTCGCATGGTCTCGATCAAGCCACGAGCGGCGCAGTAAAGCGCAGCGTAGAGTGCGAATACTCGTCCGTGTCCCATTACGTAGCGCTTGTCTGCCCAAATGATAAAGAATCCGATCGCTATGCAGGCAAGTGCTTCATAAAGAAACGTTGGGTGGAAGGTTTCAAATTGCGTGAATTCAGTAGGTCGGTTTTCAGTTGCGATCTCTAAACCCCAAGGCAACGTAGTTGGGCGACCAAAAAGTTCTTGATTGAACCAGTTGCCTAATCTTCCAATGGCTTGCGCAAATGCAATTCCTGGAGCAATTGAGTCTGCAAAAGGTGCAAACGGAACTCCGAGTCGCTTAGCCCCGATCCAAGCACCTACTCCGCCAAGAGCTAAAGCTCCCCAGATTCCTAGGCCACCTTCCCAGATTCGAAAAGCTCCTAAGAAGCCCTTGCCGCCTTCGCTGAAATAAAGTTCCCAGTCAGTCGCCACGTGATAAATCCGGCCACCAATGATTCCAAATGGCACTGCCCACATTGCAATGTCGGCGACTTGTCCATCGAGTCCACCACGAGCAATCCAGCGCTTATTTCCTAGCCAAACCGCAACGAAGATTCCAAGCAAAATAAAGAAGGCGTAAGCCCGCAGCGGAACTGGTCCAAGTTGCCAAACGCTTTGCGAAGGACTCGGAATAAAAGCTGGAATGAAAAGCATTGTTTAGTTAAATCACTTAGCTCTTGGTAGCAGCTTCGATAGCTGCAGTGAGCTGAGCAGGATCAAACAAAACTTCGCCACTCAATTCCGTGCCATCAAGAAGTCCAGTAGGTGTGGATGACACGCCTTCGGAATCAAAAGCATCGTATGAGTTTGCAACCCAACCAGCATACTTTTCGGAAGTTAAGCACTCAGTGAACGTATCGAGTTCGGCACCAGTTATGCCAGAGGCTTCAGCTACTGAAATCAAAGTATCGTTTGAGAATCCGGAACCCTCTTCTGCTGGCTGAGCCGCAAAGATTCCAAGGTGGAATTTCTCTGCAGCTCCCGCGTCAACTGCACAACCAAATGCCATGGTTGCGCGCTGGGAAGAATTTGGATTTCCAGCAGCAGTGTTGGAAGAAAGTAGATTCTTGTCTAAGAAAATAGTTGGACGATATTCAACGCGAACTTTTCCAGCGTCAATGAGTCCTTGAATTGCAGCACCTGATGCTTCTTCAAAGCGGGCACATGCTGGGCACTGGAAGTCTTCCCATAACTGAAGAACTGGAATCTTGTCTGCATCAGTTGCAGTCCAAGCCGGTCCAACTTTTACACCGTAAGTATCGGAAGTAACGCCAGTTGGCAGAGCTGCATCTGTCGGCACTACTGCATCTTTGTTGGAAAGAACTGGAATCGCGATCAACGCAGCCATAACGGCAACTACAACGAGTCCACCGATGATGCGGATCTTACGCTGACGCTTTTGTTCAATTGCAGCGGCTTCCTGACGAGCTGCAGCGGCGGCGGCTTTGGCGGCTTTGGCACTCATGTTTTCTTGTGACACGAAAACTCCATTAATTGAGGTTGCTATTCAAGTGAAAACTTACGTTCCCTTAATTATGTCGCACTTTTTCAAGTGCTGGAACTTGCGAAAAAGCAAGCAAATTTAGCGGGCTAAGCCTTTAGAAAGTGCCTGCGCTAACACCTTCGCGCCAGCTGCGCCATCCTTCTTGATCGCAGTAACAAACGCGCTACCTACGATGACGCCATCGGCATATTGGGCAATCTCATGAGCCTGTTCTGGTGTGGAAACACCAAGGCCAACAGCTACTGGCAGATCGCTATGTCGTCGGACTTTTGCCACGAGTCCTTCAATCGCATCTGAAATCGAAGTGCGTGCGCCGGTAACTCCCATTACTGCGCCGGCATAGATGAATCCAGTAGTTGCGTTTGCCACTTTTGCGATTCGTTCATCAGAACTAGAAAGTGCAACCAAGAAAACTCGATCTACATCATGTGAATTAGTTGCCATAATCCAGTCTTCGGCTTCTTCTGGAGTTAGGTCCGGTGTAATCACACCAATACCACCAGCGGCATGGAAGTCGGTAGCAAAGGAATCCACGCCATAACGCTCAATTGGATTCCAGTACGACATAACAAGTGCTGGCACGCCAAGTTCAGCAACGCGCTTAACTGTGTTAATAACAGTGCCAGATTTTGTGCCACCTTCAAGTGAAATATTCACGGCGTCCTGGATTGTTGGACCATCCATTACGGGGTCGCTGTATGGAAACCCAATTTCAACGATATCAACGCCACCTTCAACCATGGCCGCAATACATTCAACTGCGCCATCTTCAGTTGGATACCCAGCAGGTAAATACGCAATCAGTGCCGCCCGATTTTCAGACTTAGCGCGCGCGAATGCATCGTGCAACAAACTCATATATTCATACCAAAGTACTTAGCCGCAGTTTCGACATCCTTATCGCCACGACCGGAAAGATTAATCAAGATGATTGCGCCCTCGCCAAGTTCTTTACCAATCTCAATTGCGCCAGCCAATGCGTGCGCAGTTTCAATGGCGGGAATGATTCCTTCGGTCTCACAAAGCAACTTAAATGCATTCATGGCTTCAACATCGGTAACTGAACGATATTCAGCGCGACCAATGTCAGCTAAGTACGCATGCTCCGGACCAACACTTGGATAGTCCAAGCCGGCAGAGATGGAATGGCTTTCGATAGTTTGTCCGTCATCATCTTGCATGATGTAAGAACGAGCGCCATGCAGAACTCCGACTGCTCCTCCAACGATTGTTGAAGCGTGGCGACCAGTTTCAATACCGTCACCACCGGCTTCTAGTCCTAGTAGGCGAACATCAGCATCGCCAATGAAAGCGGTGAAGATTCCGATTGCATTTGAGCCGCCACCAACGCAAGCTGCAACTACATCTGGCAAGCGACCGTAACGGCTAAGCATCTGTTCGCGGGATTCGTCACCGATAATTCGGTGGAAGTCACGAACCATTTCTGGGAATGGTGCTGGACCAGCAACGGTGCCAAGCATGTAATGCGTAGTTTCTACATTTGCAACCCAGTCGCGCATGGCTTCGTTGATTGCATCTTTAAGAGTGCGACTACCGATAGTTACCGGTACGACCGTTGCGCCAAGAAGTTTCATGCGGGCAACGTTTAGAGCCTGACGCTTAGTGTCTTCCTCGCCCATGTAAACAACGCACTCAAGACCAAGTAACGCTGCAACAGTTGCAGTAGCAACACCATGTTGTCCGGCTCCAGTTTCGGCAATCACGCGGGTTTTACCCATGCGCTGAGTTAGCAGTCCCTGGCCTAGAACGTTGTTGATCTTGTGCGATCCGGTGTGGTTCAAGTCTTCGCGCTTTAACAGGATGGTTGCGCCGCCAGCATGTTCAGCAAATCTCTTTGCCTCGGTAATTGGGCTCGGTCGACCCGTGTAGTTAATCTGTAAATCGCGAAGCTGCTTTAAGAAACTTGGATCTACTGATGCTTTGCGGAATGCCTCGTCTAATTCATCGAGAGCTGCCATCAACGCTTCAGGTACGAAGCGCCCACCGAATTTTCCGAAGTGGCCGCGCAGATCTGGCACTGATACAACATCATTTGCTGTCATTTGCGCCAGTCCTAAGAACGATTCAATAAGAATTTTTCACGGGCCCGAATTCCCGCCTGAGTCCATTCTGCGACAGTTTCGGCCGGAGTACCACCCGTGACTAAGGCCTCACCGACCAGTACTGCTCTAGCGCCACTTAAAACTAAGGCTTCCACTTGATCGGTAGTGGAAATCCCAGACTCTGCAATGGCCAAAATCTCATTTGGGATTTGCGGAATCAAGTTGTGGCAGACGTCCAAACTAACTTCCAGGGTCTTTAAATTGCGGGCATTAACGCCTATGAGTTTTGGATCAATCGCTAGGGCTCGGTGTAGTTCCGGCTCATCATGAACTTCAACTAGAACTGACATGCCAAGTTCATCGGCTAGTTGATTCAATTCTGAAAGTTGAGAATCAGACAAACCGGCCACGATTAGCAGAATTACATCAGCGCCATGCGCTCGAGCTTCCCACACTTGATATTCATCAACCATGAAGTCTTTGCGCAAAATTGGAATTGAGACTTTGCGCCTAACTGCGTCAAGGTCAGAAAGGTTGCCATTGAATTTTCGCTGCTCAGTCAGAACGCTAATTACTTGCGCTCCCCCTGTTTGATACGCCATAGCTAATGAAGCTGGATCTGGAATATCAGAAAGGTGGCCTTTGCTTGGACTTGCGCGCTTTACTTCCGAAATGACACTGAAGGAATTCTTAAGGAGTAAGTCTGCAGCCGGCAATGCACGTGGCACTTCATTAACTTGAGTTTTAAGATCATCGAGTGAAACTGAGTTTTTTCGTACCGCAAGGTCTTCTTTAACTCCCTGGATGATTGAATCCAGAACAGAAGTCATGTTGTGCCTTTCTTGGGGACTAGCAGCACCTAAGGCCGAAAATCTGTCCTAATAAGGTTTCGAAAAAACTATTTTTGCTTGCCGTAGCCCATTAGCGCTAGAACTTTGCCAGCAATGCCTGCTACTGGAAGCAAAGCGATTCCGATCCAGAAAACCATTGGAGATGCAATCACAACTCCGATGCATCCGACTAAGAAGGCGATCATTGCAATAGACACTGCAGTCCATGCCGCTACGGTGTGACCGTGATCTGCGTGTGAGTCTGACATTGGTTCTCCTTCTAGCGAATCTTTCTTCATTCTAACTGTTAGCGGGATGGGTTCTCGATTGTCGGGTCTATTCCTAGATCAAGTGCCTGCCACGGCGTCAATTCATTCGCGTTTGAAGGGTTACGTTCATAGCGCTTTGACAACCCAGTTTCAAATGATTTCAATGCGATAGCTAATCCACATAATGCAATCAAGGCGCCTGCTGGGATAACTAGCCATTCGTAATACGAAGTCTGCGCAACCCAGCCAGTGACTTCACGTCCCACCGCTTGTTCGAATTGCATTCCAATGAACACATCTAAGTTCTTGACCAAATTTGCTGTTGCTAAAACAATTCCTATACCAATTGCCAAGATAACTGCGCCAACTAGCCTTCGGAAGATTCCTCTAGTAGCAACGACGCCAAGCGCAGAGGCTGCGGCGGCAATTGCCAAACCATTTAGCGTGGAATTCAACTGATTCGCACTAAGGCTCAAATTAACGGCGGGAAATCCAGTTTCTTCATATGTTGCAACAACCCATGGTCGACTCAGTGCAACCAGAACAATTACTGAGCTCAATAGCTCAAGTGAGATTAGATTTCGCAAAGTTAACTTCATGCGGAGTTACTCACTAAGGAATTTGCAACGGCAACAGCATTTAGAACTGCCATCGCTTTTGCTTGGCATTCAGCGTCTTCGCTTTCTGGAACGGAATCAGCCACTACTCCTGCTCCAGCTTGCACGTAAGCCACCGAGTCTTTTATGACGGTTGAGCGAATCGCAATTGCAGTGTCAATGTTGCCCGCAAAATCGAAATACCCAACGCAACCGCCATAAACTCCGCGCTTTGATTTCTCTAGTTCTTCAATGATTGTCATAGCCATAGGTTTTGGTGCGCCCGAA
>JNSL01000034.1_pt1 | contig 28531 bp, 26 predicted proteins | sample 210691 | NCBI WGS metagenome assembly JNSL01 (sample SAMN02808685, study PRJNA238866) | freshwater metagenome | biome: fresh water; feature: freshwater reservoir; material: water; isolation source: water column of the freshwater reservoir Embalse de Amadorio in Spain | place: Spain: Valencia ...
AACACCAATCAAAATCACTTCAATGTGGAATTTGCTAAATCAAACCCAATCACAGCTGGCCGCGTCATTGTTAACTCGGGCCTAACTGTTGCCATGGTTCTAGGAATTTCGGTTATGGATATGAGCCAGAACGCCGTATCAAATCTTGGTTGGACCGATATCAAATTAACTCACCCGCTTTACGAAGGTGACACCCTTTATGCCGAATCAATTTGTACCGATGCGCGCGAATCAGCTTCACGACCAAATGTCGGAATTATCAGCATGAAGACTCGTGGCCTAAATCAAGATGGCGAAGAGATCATGTCTTACAAGCGCACCGTGATGATAGCTAAGCGTTCATCGGGTATCGGGCAGAACTACTTCCCGAAAGCTAAGAACGGCGAAATTACCGCTTAATTAACTCCGATTACGCGAACGCCAGCATGTGTTTTATAGCGGCGGTTCATGGAGATTAAGTTTGCAGTTAGAGCTTCAACCTGGCCGGCATTTCGCATTTTGCCAGCATAGATTCCGCGCATTCCAGCGATCTCATCTACAACTAGCTGCACTAAATCAGTCGCCGGCTTGTGATCACCAACGACCATGATGTCGATATCGACAGCAGCAAGTGATTGATCTGAAAGTAGAACTGCTGAAACGTGGTTAAAAGCTGAGACCACATGGCTATCAGGCAAGATTCCTTGTGCTTGTGCGCATGCACTGCCTTCGGCAACTTGTAATGGAAATGCGCCACCTGCATCAAAGCCCATTGGGTTTACGCAATCGATAACGATCTTGCCAGCAAGCTCTGATGTTAGTGAAGCCAATGTATCTTTATGGCTATCCCAAGGTACTGCGACGATAACTAAATCTGATTGAGCGGCACAATCAGAATTTCCAGCACCTGAAATACCGTGGCCAAGTTCTGCAGCAGATGCCACAGCCTTCGCGCCATCGCGTGATCCGAGAATTACTTTGAAACCAGCTTTTGCCAGGCGATAGCCCAGACCAGTGCCTTGTGCGCCAGTTCCGCCAACGATTCCAATAGTTAAATCTTTTAATTCCTTGCCACGATATTGCTCAGTAGTGTTAGTCATGGCTGGAGTCTAAATGCAAGTAACTATTTCTGCAGGTGATGTTCCATTAACGCCCGAGTAGCGTGGCCCAAATCGGAAGTATTTAGTGCCAGCAGATCTGACCAATCATCACAATCGGCTTTGATGCCCCGAAAGGTTGGGTGCGATAACTCAACCGCCTGGGCAGCACGATGGGCCGCAGCCGAATTGGCTCCGAAGTAAGTTCTTACTTTTCCAGCTGTACTAAAGAAGGCAGTGCTACCGATTGCATTTTGATCGGCAATAAATGAGGTTCGGTTATGGCTGGCCATTTCCAACGCAGTTGAAATCTCAAGCGGTGTGATGCTTGGAAGATCGGGCAAGAAGATGGCAATTCGATTGTTCGCACCGATTGCGATATTTAAATCAGAGTTAATATCAACTGGTTCTGCTATTTCAAAAGAGGTAAGTCGCGGGTTAGCTGCATCAGTAATTAGGCGATGATCTACGCCAACTACAGTAATGGAAGCAATATTCGAAACCTGCAAAAGCTCATCAATTAAGTCACTTGCCATCGCTTTAATCAGTGAAATCCTAAAATCAGCAGGAATTGTGCCCAATCGAGACTTTCCAGCAGCAAAGTGTTTCAGGGGCAGGAATACCGACCATGGCTCATTGGGGTTGCTGGCACTGGTCACCGTATTATCGTACCCGTGAGCGCGCCCATAAAAGTAGTTGCCTTAGCAGGTGGAATTGGCGGCGCTCGCTTCCTTAAAGGTTTACGGTTAATTGAGAATTTAGAAATCTCAGTTGTTGTAAATAATGGTGATGACATCACCATGCATGGTCTGCGAATCTGCCCTGATTTAGATTCAGTCATTTATAACTTAGCGGGAGAATCAGATTTAGTTCGCGGCTGGGGCCGTAAAGATGAAAGTTGGGTTGTTCAAGAACAACTCGCAAGCTATTTAGGTCAGGCTCAATGGTTCAATTTGGGCGATAAGGATTATGCGACACATATTTGGCGTACCAACTTATTAACTAGCGGCGTCACGCTTAGCGAAATCGTGAAGATGCAATGTGCCAAATGGGGCATCTCGATGAAGATTATGCCGGCCACAAATGATTACGTGGAAACCCAAGTGCAATTGGTAGATGGCGAACCAATTCATTTCCAAGAATGGTGGGTTAAGCACCGGGCATCACTGGCAGCAACAGGATTTAATTTAACCGGCGCCGAAAGCGCAAAGCCGGCACCAGGAGTACTGGCAGCCCTAACCGAAGCCGATTTAATTATTCTGCCGCCAAGTAATCCAATTGTTTCGATCGGAATGATTCTGCAGATTCCTGGAATCCGCGAAGCAATAAGTGGCGCCAAAGCGCCAGTGGTTGGAGTATCACCAATTATTGGTGGCAATCCAGTTCTGGGAATGGCGGATAAGTGTTTAACTGCGCTCGGGCTAGAGACAAGCGCGACCAGCGTTGCTGCACAATACGGCGACTTGCTAGATGCTTGGTTAATCGCCGATAGCGATGCTGATCAAGTAACTGCAATTACTGAACTAGGCATTAAATGCGAGAGCGCTCCATTATTAATGGTCGATGATTTAGCTGCTAAAGAGATTGCAGCCCGAGCGATTGCGATGGTTAGATGACTAAAGACTTTAGCGTCCATCCGATCGCAGGAATTCCGGAAATTAATCCCGGTGATGATCTGGCGGCGCTAATTCTCGCTGCCGTTCAAGCAGGTCCCACCCTGCAAGCAAATGACATCTTGGTAATCACCAGCAAAGTCGTTAGCAAAGCTGAAGGACAGATGGTTCCGAGTAATACTCGCGAAGCGATCATTGATGAAGAAACTGTTCGAATTATTGCTCAGCGCGGGACAACGAAAATTGTGGAAACCAAGCACGGCTTGATCATGGCTGCAGCTGGTGTCGATGCATCTAATGCACCCAAGGGAATGATTCTTAAGTTACCGATCGATAGTGATTTAAGTGCGCGTAACTTGCGTGCCGAATTTGAAAAAATTGCTAAACCAATCGGTGTAATCATTACCGACACAATGGGTCGAGCATGGCGCTTAGGGTTAACAGATAATGCAATCGGTGTAGCAGGTGTAACAACACTGCTTGATTATCGCGGTCAGAAAGATGCTGCTGGGCGCACCCTCGAGCAATCAGTAACAGCCGTTGCTGATGAAATTGCGAGCGCCGCGGAATTAGTAAAAGGAAAGTTAGCTCAGATTCCAGTTGTGCTGGTTCGAGGTTTGTCGCAATATGTAACTGTCGAAGATGGCCCAGGTGCTCGATCAGTAGTGCGCCCGCCTGAAGAAGATATGTTCGGGCTGGGTGCGGAAATGGCAGAGCGCCGCGGTTACTTACGTGGCTTCGAAGATGGCAAGAATGAGAGATAGCGTTCCATTCTCAACGCTTGCGTGAGAGTTGGCACAGTTTTCAACCCTTGCCTTGCCTGACTTTTCCGCTTAAATAAATACATGAAAATGTACGCAGATATCCTAATTATCGGTGGCGGTGTCTCCGGATCCGCCATGGGTGCAGCCCTCGTTAACTCTGGCCATCGAGTTATCTGTATCGATCAAGGCACTGGCGGTCCTTTGGACACAGCGCGTGGCGATCACATTTCACCAGTCAACGTTGAAGCAATTGCTGAATGGGGCGTTTTAGAACATTTCTTTGCAGCAGGTGCAACAAAGCGAATTGGTCATCAATTTAGATCATCCGATGGCGAAACTTTGCTATCAGCTGAGTACACCGAAATGGGAATTCCATACCCTTATTTCTTGGTTATAAATCATGAAATGATTACGCCAACATTTATGAACTTTGCCAAAACCGATCCTGGTTTCGTTCTCTTGCAACCATATTCAGTTAAAGATCTTGAAGTTACAGATGGCAACGTCACAAATGTTCTAGCTACCAATCGTGAAGGCGATGAAGTTCAGATTAGCGCTCACATGATTATTGCTTGCGATGGTGCATCATCTACAGTTCGCGAGAAGTTGCGAGTTCCTTGTTTCGAGCATCCATACAACCATCCAATGGTTGCTTTCTTCACTGATCGCCCTGCCGCGCTTGCCCCAGATAACTACTTCTTTAGATATGCAGGCGACAATGGACAGTTAGTTATTCAACAACGTATGGATGGCACAATTAAAGTTACTATGCCAGTTGCCGACGAGGGTATTCCTTGGTGGAAGAAATCTACCAATGAGGATCGCCAGAAAATTGTGGGCGGCATTGCGCCTGAATTATCAGATAGCGAACTTGAATTAGCTGGCTTCTATCCAGTTCGCATGATTCATGCGATCGATTACGCAATTGGAAATGTTGTTCTAATTGGCGATGCCGCACATGCAATTCACCCGGCTCGTGGACAAGGCTTAAACATGGGAATAGCTAGCTTAAAGGCGCTAATTCCATTGATTCCAGCACCAGATGAGATCAGTAAGCCGGAAGCCGTTAAATTAGCGCTAGCTGAGTTCCATCGAATTCAAAAGCCGCTCAACGATCGAATTATCGCTCGCAACCATTCCGCAGCGATGGAGATGGAGATGGGCGCCGACGAGAATCGGGCGTTTGTGCTCAAGAAATCTAATGCTGCTATTAAACAAATGGCTGGAGATTTGAAGCTTCGCGAACTTCACTTAAACGAGGCGACTGGCTATCACTTTGGAGTCCCCACAAAGGTGTGATCCAGTTTGATCTGAGATTGAGGGCCACCTCTTAATCAGGCAATTCATTTCGCTCAGCGGAACAAAATTGAGCGCGTAATAATTTTGTTACCACTTGGTTGTTGCTTTCAGTAACCCTTAAGAGTTTCCTTACTCAACGCTTATTTATTGGGCGATCTCTTGAGGAGGAGATTTTATGAAGAGGATCAAAGCAATTGGATTAAGCGCAGCGCTTATAGCTGGCTTAATTTCAATACCTGCACAGGCAAGCGCGGATGACGGATCTGTCGGCGCGTTATATTTAACGATTAAAAGCGATGACCAAAAGCTCGCTCTGCAATATGCCGGCCGACCTGATGGCAAAGAGATGTATTTCCGAATCAGCGGAACTATCTACGCGCAAGTTCCTGGTGGTGGTCCAGTAGCACCGGGTATGCGACAAGGTGCCAAACTTTGGAATATCGAAGGTTATAACGTTCGCAAACTCGTTCGTAATGGCGAATACATCTATCTAGTTTCCCGCGAGATTCTCTATTACACAGATCCAACGGATCCAACTAAAGTTCTTACAACTTGGAAGAGCTCATACGATGGCAAGACTTATCCAGTTGTACCGATTTTAAATGACACTGTAAATAGCGTCTATCGCGTTAAGAACGGTGTTCTATACGGAGTTCCAGCTGCTATCGGAACTGCATTCCAGGTTGAGGGCGCCGTTGGTGCTCCAACAACTCTTGGTGATGGCACCAAGGTATTCGTATCAGATATTCCATTGAACTATGGCCTAGATGATGATGGTCGTTACGGAATCAAGGATCCATTTGGTTTCGCAACTGGGTACACATCACGTGCTTCAGATAAGTTCACAGGAACTACTGCTCGCTATACAGGTATCGAAGCATTCGATTTTTGGATTACTAAGCCAGGACAGATGCGGATGTTGCCAAAGAATGCAGCAGGAGAAGCAAGAGTTCCATCTGGTCCAGCACCGTTCTATAACTCTTGGGCACGCGTTTCACCAATGCCTCCATTTACTTGTATTGGTGAAGCAGCAACCGGAATCCATGCGATTTATCACGCACGTGCTTGGACGCTTTCAACTTGGAATAAAGTTGAGAAGTGGCTACGTGATGCGGTAATCGCTACTGATGCTCAGTATCAATATGCACCTGCAACTGCACCGGTCGCACCTGGTGCTTCAGCAGATCGCTTCATTCCACTATGGAAGAACCAGACTTCTTGGTCTGCCTTCTTTAATAGCCAACTCAAGGGCAAAGGCACAGCTGGGGCCGATCTAACTTGGGCGACTTGGTGCGCAAATAACGCCAAGTAATTCGGCAATAAAAAAGTGAATAGAAAAGCGGGAGTGGCCAATTGGTCACTCCCGCTTTTATTTTAAGAATTAAACGTGTGCGTAAGCTTTGCGAATCTGGGGCATAGCTTCGGCGGCAAATAGTTCAGACATATCTACAACACCGGTAATTCGCTTGCCATGAGGTTCGGCATATGGCGAACCTCCCAAGAGATAAACATGCTCTAAGCCCATATCAATCAATTTACTTAACTTTTCAACACATAAATCAACTGGGCCACAGATAGCCATCCAGCGCACAAATTCATCATCGATCATATTAAGGTGTGAACCAGCATCTTGAGCGTGATGTTTCATGTCGTAATCAGATTTCATCTTTTCGGCAATGCCCTTAATTTGTTCAGGCAAATGTTCAGTAGGGGATGCTTTCATTCCGGCAAAGTGCGAAACCATGCCGGTAACCATGCGCGCCAAGTTAACTGCGCGTTGCTCATCTGGGTCGCAAACTAAGTTGATGTATGCGCCGACATTTACTGAACGGCGATCTCGACCATTTACTGCCATGCGTGCATTGAAGATATCCATTGCCCATTGCAAACGTTCTGGTGCGCTTCCTACTGCGAAAGAAACTCGATCTGCAACATCAGCAGCGAGTTCAATGGTCTTAGGGCCAGTGCATGCGATATCGATTGGTACAGGTGGAACATCGCCAGGTTTAATCCAGCGCATCGCTGATTGAGTTCCGTCACGATCGACCGTGCCACCTGCAATGTAGGTGCGGATAGAGTTTGCGTAGAAAGCCAATTGCTCGCCCGTTGCTTGCTTCTTGCCAATATGTGCAGCTGATGAATCGCCGCGACCCATGCCACAAATAGCTCGACCATTTGATTCAATCTGCAAAGTTGCAAGTGCGCTAGCTGTTACAGCTACATCACGCGTAATTGGATTGGTAACGCCTGTGCCAAGTTTTATGGTTTTTGTTGCAGCTGCTGCTAACGAGAGCTGACCGTAAGGATCTGCCGATAAATTCTGAGTATCTGGCGTCAATAAATAATCAAAGCCCATGTCTTCTAAACGTTTTGCGTTCGGTGCTGTAAATCCAGCAGATGGTTCGTTGACTACACCGATCTCGATCATGATTTCCCCAATGGTTGATATATTTTCAAGAGTAAACCTCATAGCCAGGTGGGTCAATTACCTAATAAAATCAGGGCTATGACTGTTGCCGCAGGTGGAACAATTCCAACACTTGGAAAATTACGTGAGATCACGATCTCGAATTCCGAAATCCCAGTGGCAGCACCCGGTGAAGAGTTAGTAAAAATATTAGCTGCCGGTGTTTGCGGGACAGATCTACATCTCTATGAAGCTGACTGGGGATTTATGCCAGTTGTGTTGGGCCATGATGCAGTTGGTGAAATAGTTTCAACGGGTCAACGAGTAGCAATCGACCCAGCGATAAGTTGTCGTAACTGCGAACTTTGTTTAGCAGGTCGACCAAGTGCTTGCGCAGAATATAAGTTCTTAGGTTTGACTGCGCCCGGAACTTTCGCATCTTATTTAACTCTACCGATTGAAAATCTGCATGCACTTCCTGATTCAGTTAGCGATGAAGCCGGTACTGTTTTAGAACCGATCACGGTTGCACTGCATACAGTCGAACGGTTACTCAAAGTTGTCAGTACAGCAGCGCCAGTAATTGTGATTGGTGGTGGCCCCATCGGAATAGTCGCTGCCAAACTTCTGCAACTAACTGGTTTTAAAGTGCAATTAGTTGAACCACTTTCAGCTAGACGGGATAAGGCAATTGCATGGGGGATCGCCGCTATTGATCCAGCTGATTTACAACCGAATGCAAATAGTGCGGAACGCGCAGTTGCGATTGAAACTTCTTCAGCCAAGAGCGGCGCTCAGTTAGCAATGGAATGGGTAGGCACTGGTGGAGTAATTGTGGCTGTAGGTGCAGCCGATCTTCCGCTAACATTTGCGCAAGCAGTTTTAAAGGATCAGACCCTGATTGGAATTCGTGGTGGTGCTAGACGTTATGAAAAAGCCATCGAATTAGTTGCTAGCGGTGCTATTCCGGTTGGTGAATTAATCTCGCACCGAGATTCGATCGCAAATCTTGAGGCGGTCATCAAAGCCACCAACGCTGATCCGTTAGGTGTTTATCGCACGGTATTGCGGCATTAAGGGCTTTTGTCACTAGCCGCCCGTAAGATCGGGGCAATGAGATTAGATGCCCGCGCCGCTCTGCAGTGCCATGAATACCTGCATAAATCATTCGCACCCGCTTGCTTTGATTTAACTGAACGAGCGCCGGATTCAGCGATGATGCTCGAACTCAAGCGTCAAGGAGATATCCACGAGGCTCGAGTAATCGAGAATTTAATGACCAAGGGACTAGATGTACTAGTTATTAATAAAGATCAAGGCGAGATCGAAAAAGAGCTCACAACAGCTGAGGCTCTGATTAATTCAACTTCGCAAATAATTATTGGGGCGTGGATTAGTTCAGTCTGCGAAGAGAAGATTGCTGAACTTACTGGACGTCCTAAGTTATCTGATCCAGATCGAGTAAGTCGTCCCGATTTGTTAGTTCGCGTTGGCGAAGGTGCCGATGGAAAACCGCGTTGGGCGCCGGTTGATATTAAAAGCCATGATCCAATTGAAGAGAACAAATCGAGCAAAATATATCTTTCGACCTGGGATTTGCTATTGCCAACTCAAGGTGTTGAAAGTACGGCGAGATTAGAACTCGAAGATGCATCGCAGTTAGCGCACTATCACGAGCACTTGCGCACTTTAGGTTTGGCTACTGATGAAGGCTATGTTGCAATTATTGGTCGAGATATCGAACAGATTGTGTGGGCCAAGCTCGCTGAAACCGCACTTGGCTTAGCTGGCAAAGGGGGCGACGCGGGCACCGATTACTTATTTAAATTTGATATCGCAAAGCAGATTGTGAAAGCAGCACAAATGAGGCAGCAGGATCCATCGTTGCCACCTGCTTCACAATCAGCACTTGAAGGCCATGCCAAATTCGGATGTGGTGCATGTACCTTCCAAATCATTTGCGATCGCGAGCTAAAGGCGCATGATGGTGGTGCGGGACATGTAACTCTGCTTGCCGGTGTTACCAAGAAAGCGCAAGCCAAGTACTTCCCAGATATAACGAGCATTCGCGAACTGGCGGCAACGGCCGGCCTGCCAAAACCAGCAGAAAAACTACAGATTCAGGCTCAAGCTTGGGTCTCTAAGAAGGCGATTTTGATTGATCCGGATAAGGATTTTCTGATCCCCGAATTTGATATAGAAATTGATATCGATCTAGAAAATAGCCTGGCTGCATTTCAAGATAATGGTTTATCTGAAATCGAGGGCAAAGATCGCGTTTATTTATATGGTTACGGTGTTCACGATCGCACTATAAATAAAGATTGGCAGAGCGCAACCTTTGATTCATTCGCTGATTATTCAAATACTGAAGAAGGCGAATATCAATTACTGCTCAAAACTTGGAACTTCCTAAAGGAAGAAGTTGCAAGCGCCGAGGCAGCCGGAAAAACAATCGGTATTTTTCACTACAGCAGTCATGAAAAAACTTGGTGGCGCAATTTTGCTCGTAACCACGAAGGCAAGCCTGGAGTTCCTACCCTCGAGGAGGTAGAAGATTTCATGAACGATCACTTCGAAGATCTCTTAGATTACTCAAAATTAGTTGCACTCGGTACATCAGGTTACGGAATTAAGAAGTTAGCACCTAAGGCTGGATTTAATTGGCAGGTACAGGATCCAGGTGGCGCCCTTTCGCTTCTGAAATATAAAGAGGCAGTTGATCAAAGCAAGACGCAAGAAGAACGTGATGAAGCGATCGCCTGGCTCTATTCATACAACTTAGATGATGTGCGTGCTACTTTTGCAGTTCGTGACTATCTTCGTAAATTAAGCTTTTAAAATCGCCTTCGCAATCGCTAAATCTTTCTCAAAAACCATCAGCTGTGGGCCATCTAGCGTCTGAGTAAGTGTTGCCTTAATCTGTGCTTCAATTAATTTCTGCTTTAACATTTCCGCCTCAATGTAATTCTTTGGCGTAGGCAGTGGTGATAGCAGTCCGTATTGATCTTTATTGCCCGCCTTAATTGGGATATCAATAAAGTTCTTATCGCGACCGCGATTGCCAAAGGCCCACTTCAAGATCAAGGCTAGAAAAGCCAGGGCGAAGAACCCACCAAAAGATGAGAAGAAGAGCCCATTATTGATTCCGCCTAGCATGGCCCAAGCCTATTGGCGCCCCCTTTTTGGCGCACCCCGAGTAATCTGCGCAGATGAGTTCATACCTATCAGCCATTGAATCAATTGCCCAGATTCGCAGCGGAAAAACAACTGCCGCTGAATTAGCTACCGAAGCCCTTGATCGAATTCAGAGTATCGATGCCTCAGGTTATGAATTAAAGAGCGTGCTCGCTATTTCGAAGAGCGCACTATCGGATGCGCTGACGATTGATCAGAATTTGCCGCTAGCTGGATTGCCAATCTTGATTAAAGACAACATTGAAGCAATTGGCTTGCCAGGTACTGCGGGATCAAAAGCGCTTGTCGATTTTCCAGTTAAGAAAGATGCTGAATTAGTTTCTCGCTTGCGCGCAGCTGGCGCCAACATCATTGGTGCAACCAACTTGTCGGAATGGGCAAATATCCGTTCGACTAAATCAACTAGCGGTTGGTCAGTAGTTGGGGGATTGACTGCGAATCCTTGGATTCATCAACATAGTGCAGGTGGTTCATCATCTGGTTCTGGTTCGGCAATTGCAGCAGGACTCGTGACACTTGCAGTCGGAACCGAAACAGATGGTTCGATTATCTGTCCAGCTTCGCTCAATGGTTGCGTTGGCATCAAGCCAACAGTTGGCGCAGTTTCGCGCGTTGGTGTCGTACCAATAAGTGACGCGCAAGATTCTCCTGGCCCAATGGCACGAAGTGTTAAAGATGCAGCGCTATTGCTTGAAGTTCTATCCGGAATTTCCGGGTTAGTAGAAGCTGCAGATTCAACAGAACCAATGCGTATCGGCATTGTTAAATCATGGTTATCGGGAGATGCCGGCACCGACAAACTATTTGAAGCAGCGGTCGAAGCACTTGCCAAGAGCAATTCAACTCTCGTTGAGGTCAAGATTTCGGCACCGGCTGATTCAGTAAGTTCAGATGAATATGAGTGCTTATTGCACGAGCTAGTTGATGATTTAGGGGCATATTTACCAGGCCGCACAGATGACGCAATCGTCTCATTGGCTGAAGTTGTGAAGTTCAACTTGGCTAATGCAGATACCGAAATGAAGCATTTTGGCCAAGAGCTCTTTGATGCCGCTCTTGAATTAGGCGGTCGTGCACGTGCATATAACCGAAAGCGCACTCGTAATCTGCAGTGGGCGACCCAAACACTGGATGCTGCACTTAAAGATGTCGATGTATTAATTGGTGCAACTTATTCACCAGCGTGGAAATCAACTCTTGGTGATGGCGATGACTACGGTCAAAATAGTTGGATCACTATGGCTCCTGCGATTGCTGGCTATCCGATCGGCACAGTGCCAATGGGAATCACCGAAGGACTGCCAGTTGGTTTAGGGATCGTTGCGGGTGCAAATCAAGAAGCGATTCTGGTTTCAGCGATGGCACAAATTGAACGAGCACTTGGTCTGGGCGTTTTACAACCAACTTTCACTAAGTAGCATCGGTAAACTTCCGCAGTGAATGATTTCCTCGTAGTCCTTGATTTTTTATCTACCTTTGCTTTTGCGTTGGTAGGTGCACGGTTAGCTGCTAGCCGCTTTATGGATTACGGCGGAATTCTCTTCGTTGCATCAGTGGCTGCCTTAACTGGTGGAACTTTCCGTAATTTAGTTTTAGATATTCCACTAGCTTGGATTGAAAAACCTTATCTATTAGCTGCCGTGCTATTGGCAGTAATTTTGACCATCGCATTTAAGTGGTCAAATGAGGTTGGTAGCTTTGTGCTATTTATTGATTCCATCGGCTTAGGTGTGTCAACTGTTGCTGGCACTGCATTAGCCCTTGATCTAAATACCCCAGCGATACCGGCAATCTTGCTCGGCTTGCTTAGCGCGGTACTCGGGGGATTGACCCGCGATTTACTTGCGCAAGTTCCACCTATCTTGTTGCACCGCGAAACAAATGGAACCGCAGCGTTTATCGGGGCTAGCGCTCTAGTAATTGCAATCGAGTTGGGTTCAAATCAAGAGCTCGCCACTGCAATCGGTTTCGTATTAGTAATTGGTATTCGCTTGATCTCAATTAAGCGCAATTGGAATCTACCCAAGATCAAGGGTTAAGGCCTAGGTTTAACTCAGGGCAACTTGTATTCTGGGGCCATGACAAAGCGCACTTTTGCCGCAATTCTCGCCGCATTTTTACTTGTAGGTGTTGTTCCACAAGCTAGCGCCGCAACTGCAAAAGCTGGCGCTGCATGCTCAAAGCTGAAGGCTACGTCGGTTGTTAAGGACAAGAAGTTCACCTGCATTAAGTCTGGCAAGAAATTGGTTTGGGATAAAGGCATAGTTGTTAAGCCAGTTCTTTCGGCTGCAGAAATGGCCAGAAATGCACGTGCTACAGCTGTTCAAAAAGCATTTGACGAAATAGCGAGCATTGCAAATACCACCACAATAAAACCGACAGATATTGTCTCTATATCTTCGCCTGAGATCACGCCTGCAAGTAAAGCTGCAATCGAAAAGAGATATTCGTTCGTAGCCTCCTTTTTTGACAACGAGCTTTCAGCGAAGTCTTCAGTTACTTTAATTTTAGGTACCAATGCTGAAGTCGAGTGGGTAGGTAATCAACTTTCAGCACTTTCCGGAAACTCTTTTGATAAATGGCTGGACAACTTCGGCGCTCCTTCAAAAGGCGCGCCATGCGGCCCTTTTTACAGTGCAGGTTCGAATGGATTTACCAAGGATGGAAGAATTTTAAATAACTACAATCTTTTTGGAAAGAATTGTGCTACACAGTTACCCAGTGACGAAAACTTCCAGACCACTGTCGAACATGAATGGGTGCACAATGTTCAGAAAGCTATTTCATTCAACGACTCTGAAAATAAAAATGCACTAGGGCGAAAAATGCCTTGTTGGTTCATTGAGGGCCAAGCGGTTTTTTACGGTAGCACTCTTGGTTACCGAGATAATTATGATGGGTATTTAAAGGTCCGTAAATGGAATATGAAGAATGGAGTTTATCGAAATCCTCAAACTCGAACAGATATCTCTCAGACGTTAGGCAAACTTGGCTTAAATTATGATGGCTTTACCTGCGGTGTCGATGGGGGTTATTCCATTGGCTCCATCGCAGTTGAGAAAATGGTTCTTTTAAAGGGGCATGCTGGCGTCATTGCATTTATGAAAGAACTAAAGAATCAAGATGATTGGCAAGAGGCCTTTGAAGTTGTATACGGGATTGATGGCGATGTATGGCTCACCAAAGTAGGTAAAGAGATTGCTCTTGAATATGCAGATGCGGGCTTAAGTATTTTGCCTGCTGAAGTGGCTACTCCTACCTGTCCATCACCTAGCAATTCGGACCAATCTGGCATCACTCGCAATCGAGCTAACGCTTTAGTTGGCATGGATGAAGCAAGCGCTGAGCAATGTGCTGCCTCGCTGAATTGGGGATTCCGAGTTGGGCAACGTGATGAAGAGTTCTACGCAACTACCAAGGATTACCGTCTAGATCGAGTCACTGTAATGATTATGTCTGGTTTAGTCGCTCGAGTGGATGTTGGGTAGCGATGAGTTCATTTGGCATCAGGGGGATTATTGAAGGCTTTTACGGCAAACCATGGTCACATGTTGAACGCATCGACATGCTTAATTTCATGGAAAAAGCCATGCTAAATACCTATTTTCTAGCACCTAAAGATGAACCCGGACATCGCCGTAGTTGGCAAGAACTTAGGCCACTGGCCGAACTAGTTAAGTTGCGCGAGTTAGTAAATCATGCAACAGATAAAGGTATTCAATTTGGAACCGCGGTATCACCTGGTCAGACCATAATTTATTCAGATCCCAATGAGCTGCTAGCTTTAAAGGGTCGCTTAAAGCAGTACCTAGACCTTGGGATTAAATTGGTTGGCGTTTTCTTTGATGATATTCCAAATGATTTTCAGGCTGAATCAGATGCGAAAGCATTTGATTCATTCGCTCAAGCCCATGCCACTTTAGGAAATCAACTATTAGATTGGCTGGAAAAAGACTTTCCAGATTCCCAATTAGTAATTTGCCCAACCGTTTATCGTGGCACTGGGCGAGAGGAATATTTGCTCGAGTTAGGCAAACTGCTAAATCCAAAAGTGCAACTATTTTGGACTGGAATCCAGATCTGCTCTTACCGTTTAGATGTTCGTGATGCAGTTATCTTTGAAGAGAGCGCAAATAGAAAGCCTCTTTATTGGGATAACTATCCGGTAAATGATGTCGCAATGATCCATGAGTTACACATTGGTCCGCTTCGTGCGCGAGCATCAGAACTTGTCGAACATAGCGAAGGCCTACTGGCTAATCCAATGTGGCAAGCCGAAGCTAGCAAGATTCCACTTTGGACAATCGGGGAGTATCTCGCAGATCCCATAAATTATGACCCAGATGTCGCATGGGAAAGAGCTCTTGCTGAAGTTATTCCAAATAGCGATGATCGATCTGCCTACCGTAAATTTGCACGAACCTCTCTCGGCTCCTGCTTAAATGATGATTCGGCCCCTGAGTTCTCGACTCAACTCGGAGAAGTCGCCTTTCTCTATCGAAGTGGTTCTATTAATAGAGCAGCAGCTAAATTGCGGTCTATGGCGCTAGAAATCTCAATTGCCAGTTTGATAATCCAATCGAACTCTTTCTCTAACTTGAAGTTGGCCGAAGAATCAGCACCATGGGTCGATGACTATCAACGCGGAGGCCAAATCCTGGAACTTGTGGCTCAAAATTTGGACAAATCACCCAATGGCGCCTTCATTAGAGAGCTCGCCGAGGAAGCTTTATCCTGGCGAAGTCGCATTTTCGGTGACTCGCTACATATGTTCTTAGGCGAACTCGCCGACGATCTAAATTCAGTGGAATTTCATTGACCACCCACATTTTCAACGCATAATCTCTACCAACGCCGAACGGGTTTGAGAAAGCTCTTACCCCGGCGCTAGAAATTTTGGGGAGGGTTTATGTTCAAGAGAAAGAAATTTGTGGCACTTGCTGCTGCAAGTTTGCTCGGTTTAGGAATTCTTTCAGGTTGTTCAAGTGATAGCTCAGATAAAGTACTGCGTTTAGCGACTCCAAGCTTGGGCGAAAGTGAATTGCCAGTTTGGGAAGCAGCTAAAGCAGCATTCGAAGCATCGCACGATGGTTGGACTGTTGAATTCATCCAGCAAGATGATGATCTTTATTCAACCGTTGGTCTACCAACCCTACTAAATGGAAAAAATAGTCCTGATGCATATTTCGAATGGGCAGGAGCTCGCTTGGATCAACGCGTAGCTGAAGGTTATGCCGGCGATATTTCATCAGAGATTGAATCAAGCGGCTTGAAGGATCTCTTTGCCGATGGCGCATTTGCCGGTTATGACTCTAATGGCGCACTATCAATGATTCCTCGTACTCGCGATGTAACAAATGTGCTTTGGTACAACGTAGATATGTTCAACAAGCTTGGTGTTACTCCACCAAAGACTTGGGATGAATTAAATGCTGCGTGCGCGAAGTTTGTTGCCGCAAAGGTCAACTGCTTCGTTCAGGGAAATAAAGATCTTTGGACTGTTGGAAACTGGGGCGGTCACATTATTTCTCGCGTAGCTGGTGAAGCGCTTTATGCCGAAACACTTCAGAAGAGCAAGCCAATGAATGGACCTGAGTTTGTTAAGGGTCTTCAGGTATTGGCAGATCTTTCTAAGGCTGGCTATGTAAATGAATCAGTAAATAGCATCGCCGATAACGAAGCTGCTAGCCAGTTCTTCCAAGGAAAGGCTGCATTCCATCCAATTGGTTCATGGCTAATTGGTACTCAGAAAGATGAAGCACCTAACTTCAAGATGGACTTCATCAACCTGCCAGCTATTAGTGGTGGCGCCGGAAACCAGGACAGCATCATGGCTGTTTACACCGGTTATGCCGTCAACGCTAAGAGCTCAAAGAAGGTCGAAGTTATGGACTTTTTCAAAGAGCTTTACAACGCTGAAAATGCAGCGGCAATCGCAGCTAGCGGAACAACCCTTCTGGTTAAATCACTAGCAAGTGGTGCTCTAGATCCACTGACTGAAAAGATCAACACCTTGTTGAATGGCGCAACTGTTGTAGTTGCACCACCTGATACCGGTTTTGAACTTCCAGTAGCTGACGCACTTAACGCAGCGCAAGCAGAAGCAATCGGCGGAAAATCATCTCCGCAGGATGCCTTAGATGCAGCGCAAGCAAAGGTTGATGCACTTTAATAGTGAATCAATAAGCAGTAATTAAGCAAGAGTAAGCAAAAGTTAACAACTAGAGCGACCAGGACGGTAGGGGAATGAAACCGACAGCACGTTGGATTCCCTACCTCTTGGTCGCTCCTGCTTTTGCCATCTTTTCAATTGCAATCCTTGGGCCAATCATCGCCACCTTTGGATTAAGCCTGACTGATTGGGATGGATTTAGTACTCCTAGCTTTGTTGGCTTAAAGAACTTTAATAAGGCTTTTGCTGATCAGATTTACATGTCGGCTTATTGGCATGCTGCCGTGTACATCTTGGCAACTTTGTTTTTAGAAGTAGTAATTGGCTTACTCCTTGCAGGTTTAGTAAGTGCAAAACGCAATACAACTTTCTATCGAGTTGCCTTTTTTACCCCAGTCATGCTGCCACTAGTTGTAATTTCAGTTCTCTGGTCATTTTTATTAAACCCGGATATGGGAATTCTCAATCGCATTCTAGGAAATTTGGGCCTGGAATCATGGCAAAGAATCTGGCTCGGTGATCAATCCACGGCTCTGTTATCTATCTCTGTAATTTCAGGTTGGATCTTTGCGGGCTTTTACATGGCTATTTTTTATGCAGGGTTTCAGCGAATACCAAGCACAATTATTGAATCAGCGCGCCTTGATGGCGCTAGCGAGTGGCAATTGCTGCGCAAAATAAAGATCCCGATGATTAAGAATCTAACTGAAGTCGCAGTTTTGCTCTGCTTTACTGGCGGAATTCAAATCTTTGATCTCGTTTATGTCTTAACAAATGGTGGTCCTTATGACACCACGCAATTTCCTACAACCTATCTAGTACGCGTTGTCTTTAGAGACCAGCAGATGGGTTATGGCAGTGCTTTAGCGGTAATCCTGACGTTAGTTGTAGTTACCGTTGCCCTTATCTATAACAAGTTACGGACTAAAGACGATTCGGTGGTTGAATACTGATGAAACGTAATCCAGTCTTTCATATCGGAATGATCATGTATTCGATGATCTACTTCGTACCGCTACTCTGGATGGCCTTATCTGCGCTAAAGAGCAATCAAGAGATTGCTGAAAACCCACTAGGGATGCCGAGCAGTTGGGATTTCAATGTTTTCGTTGAAGCTTTCACGGCCGGAAATTTAGGTAAGTATGCATTAAATAGCATCATCGTTACCGGTACCTGTACATCTGCCGTGCTTATCTTCGGCTCTATGGCTGCTTTTGCATTTTCTCGATTAAAGTTTAAGTTCTCAAATCAGATTCTAGGATTAATAACACTAGGTCTAATCCTGCCAATTCAATCTTATTTTATCGCCCAGAATGCGCTCTTTGATTCACTCGGTATAAAAGATACGCGACTTGCTTTGATCTTGCCTTACACGGCAATGGGTTTACCTTTAGCAATCTGGCTATTTCGCGCATACATTCAGAACCTACCGAAGGAAATTTTTGAAGCAGCACGTGTTGATGGTGCTGGAGATTTGCGGGTTTATCAGACCATTTTGCTGCCCATGCTTAAACCAGGTCTAGCTACTGTTGCCGTGTTCACTGCACTTAGCGCTTGGAACGAGTTCTTGCTAGCGCTGGTCTACATACAAAATGATGATCTAAAGACGATTCCGACTGGTTTACTGGCATTTTCAACTAGATACTCAACCAACTATCACTTACTCTTTGCGGCTTTAACTATTGTGACAATTCCAATGATTATTGTCTATATCATCTTTAATCGAAAAGTTATTGAAGGTTTAACCGAGGGTGCTGTTAAGTAATTTAGTTATAGAGATCGATTAACGGCCGATACTTATCGAATATCGCTGCATTATTCTCATCGCCGCCTGCCAGGTTACTGCTCAGAAATATTTCAGGTTCAATGCCGCGTGCGATTAACTCTGCAACTGTTCCAACAACAACAGATTGCAGAAGTGCGCCACCAATAACTGTCGAAGTCGGAGCAACTGACATTCTTGCACTGGCCACTCTTACTGCTGCATCGCCAACTACTCCAGAATTGTCTAAGACCACATCTGCTAACTGATGAATCTTCTCGGCGCTTTTTGATCTAGCTGAACTACTTGTTGCATGGTTAATACTGGTAACTGCTATTACTTTTGCACCCATTGATTGAGCTAACTTGACCAAATCAATTGTTACTTGGTTTCCTCCACTATTTGAAATAACTACAACTACATCACCTGAAACGATCGGATGGCTATCAACTAATTCTTGGGCCAGGCCTGGCAAGCGCTCGTTCTGACTGCCTTTGACTACCTCTTTATGAAGCATCAATCGTTCATCGAGCATCGGATATATGGCGGCTAGGCCACCAGCTCGGTAGAAGATTTCTTCAGCGAGAAGATGAGAATGACCAGTGCCGAAAGTATGAATCATCTTGCCATTGGCCAAAGCATTTGCGAATAGCTCAACGCTTGCTGCGATTGGCTGAATCTGGGTATGTGAAACTTGTCCGATTAACTCTTGTGCCTTGGTCAGATATAGCTGACTCCAGACGCTACTACTTATCTCTGAGCTAAAAATGGTAATCAAATCACTCTGCAATTTTGAATCTGTCACAATTTTTCGAGCACCTTGAAGTGGTTCGGCAGTTCCGACAATGAATTGCACCTGAAGGCTTTGCGCTGCAGTTAGGACTTGCTTATGTAGTAACTCACCGTGCGGGATAGCGCCTCCGACAAGTGCAACTGTCTTGATATTTGCTCGTTCAATTGCGACCTCGATAAGTACAGCAATTTCATTAGCGGCTTGAGAAATAATAAAGAGCGCTTCAGCATCACCATTATTGGCCGCCTCAATTACTTTTGGAGCAAATGCTGCAATTTGAGCTACCGGCGTCGGTAGTTGATGGAGATAATCAGCTAACTCTTGGGCCGGCACTTGGTAGAAATCTTCGGCAGCTTTTAGTAACGAGGTATCAGGTCCGCGGCCTTCTTCGGCGCGAAGCGCGGCATTTAGACCTGTGCGACCGATCCAGAATCCACTTGCTTCATCGCCAATCAAATAACCATGGCCTGTTAACTCAAAGTTATGGTCAGGCATATTCACCAGTGCGGTAATTCCAGTTCCAACTGCAATCGTTAGATCGGCTCGAGAACTGCCACTCAGCGCAGCAGCTTTTGTATCAGATGCGATTATCAAATCTTGAAAGCGCACGCTTTGAAATAAAGCTGCAGCCAGAAGTTCGATATCTCTAGATTTCTGTGGGATAGCCGCCAAACTCAACACCAAAGTATCAACTTCACAAATTTCCTTGGGAACAGCATTCGCTATTTTCGCTGCCAAATCCAATGCGAGTGAATTGGTATGCGTTACACCAGAGCCTTCAAATTCGCCGCCGGAAATTGATTCATATCCACGAATGCGACTACCGCCAGCATCAATAGCGATATAGCTCATTGATGGATTACTCATATCGCCACCGCCTCTAAATACCTTAAGTTCTTCCTACGAAGGTACGATTATGGCGTGAAAGAGCAATATTTAGGTAGTGGCGTACTGCTGCGACCGGCAAATATTTCTGATCTGCCCGATTTATTGCGTGTTTGCCTAGAGACAGGTGATTCAGGCAAGGATGCTACGCATTTGCATCGCCTTCCAGATTTAGTCGGCGATATCTATGTGGCACCTTATGTTTTACATCAACCAGAATTTGCTTATGTGCTACAGGCTGGTGATCTGGTTGTCGGGTATCTACTTGGCGTCCTTGATACCCAAGAATTTGAAAAAGTTCTGGTAGAAAAGTATTGGCCAGCTGCAAGGGCTAAATACCGGAACCTAGATTTAGAGGTAACGGAATCTGATAACGAATTACTTTCAGAGCTAGGCAAGCAAGGATTTAGTGACGGAGATTTGGCAACTAAGTATCCTTCACATTTACATATAGATATTGTCGAATCGCATCAGAGTGCTGGTTACGGTAAATCGATGATTTCCTTTTTGCTATCAGAACTAAAAGATGCTGGTTCATTAGGAGTGCATCTACACATGTCAGCGAGTAATGACCGCGCACGTGCCTTCTATAAGAAGTTTGGGTTTAATGAGATTTTTGAGGATACTAATGAATGCATCATGGGGCTAATTTTTTAAATTTTGGTGCTAAATTTATTTCGTCCAACGAGGATGATCGCTAAAGTTATGAGCGTTGATAGCGAACCAAGTGCAAATGCGTAGTTAGTTCCGCGGTTATCAATCAACCATCCAGCCATTGCGGCTGCGAAAGCGAAGCCAAGACTTATTCCAGCGTACATACTGGCGATTGCCTCAGTAGTTCGCCCGTCAGGGGAGCGCCTTTGGGTGATGCCGGCACTTGCGATCAATAGCGGTGAGATTCCGATTCCGGCAGCAACTGCAAGTAAAGCAAGGGCAGAAATGCTATTTATAAAGATCATCGCAGCAGTTGCAGGCACAAGAAGCAAGCAAACAACTATCAAATGTTTATGTAGTGGCGACTTTAAGTGCAATCCTCCGTAAACAAAGCCACCGACTAAAGAGCCAAATGCCCAAAGCGCCATAACTATTCCGCCATAAACAGGCTGACCGGCGAGTTTAGTAAATGCAATGATGCTAGTTTCGACGGCGCCAAAGAAGAGGCCGATCGCAACATGAACGCCCCACATGTAGATCAGGCCATTCTGAAAAATTACTGGCTTACCGTGTTTTGATTGATTTAGATTAATCGGTGGTTCAGAGCTACGCATCGAGGCTAGCCAGAAGCCACCCATAGATAGGAAAAGCATCGCCAATATTTGCGGAGCAGCCGGATGTACTTTTACCGAACTGAATGCGGCGATAGTCGGCCCCACAATAAAAATTAACTCATCAATCATGCTTTCGATAGAAAAAGCAGTTAGCAAAATTGGACCTGAGCTAAGCAGCGCTGTCCAACGAGATCTAACTAGTGCACCGATAGATGGGTAAGCTAGACCGCTGCCAATAGAGAAGATAAATAAGTATGGCGCTGGAACATCAGAGGGAATCAAAAAAACTAGGGCAGTTGAACAGACCAGAATCAGCGCAATTTGTATTGGTAAAACTCGATGTTGACCGAGTTTATCTACCAATCGCGAGCTGGCGGGACCGCCAATGGCACCGGCGATTGAGATCGAGCCAGAAACCGCGCCGGCGATTGTGTAGCTGCCTCGTTCGGCTTCGACATACATCAAGATTCCGATACCCACCATTGACACTGGTAGTCGCGCAATAAAGCCAGCCGTTGAGAATCGCCATGCAGCATTACCCGCAAAGGCTTGGCGATACTTTATTAGCATTGGGCAAAGTTAGCGGATATCGCCCCTTTTACTTAGAAAAAGATCAGAATCGACCTACCTTGATATGACAGTTTCATTAGGTGGAAAGGCGATCAAGTTATCTATTGCTCGCCTAGTAGGTGGGTGATAATTTGTCCCAAAAGCAATTGGGGTGAATGCCTATTTTGCTAAGGCAGAAGAGAATGGGGTTATGTGATGGCCAACCAAACAACTAGCGCAGCAACAAAAGCTGGTTCGACAAATAATAGCGGCCCAACTGGACGTGGCTTCATCGGAACCATGGCTGCCATGTCATCTTATGATGATGAAAGCTATCTAGATTTTATTGAAGGCTTGCGCATGTTTGCACTGCGCTCAATGAACCCATCATCTGCACGCGCCCTTAGCTCTGAAGTTAAAGCTGGCAAAATTAAATCCGAAAATCCAGATATTTCTGAAACCCGTGCAGTTGCAGACCCAATTCCAGTTATTGGAATTCGCAATCGCATGTTACACAGTACTCAAGGTCAAAACTGGGCCGGCGTTTTAGATTCATATGAAAAGAATCGCGCAGCTCTAGAACAAGAATTAACAGATGCTGAAAAAGATGGTCCGGGGACATTGCGCTGGGATCCAAATTTTGTTTATCCAGATTATTTCACTGCAATTCCATATCACCGTCAACCAGGTAGCTATCACGCAGATCCACTAAGTGGTCACGTTTACCATTACGGCACCAAGGTTTTCCATGGTGGTTCAAATGATAAAGACGAAGCTAAAAAAGAACGTATCAAGATGTTACCTGAGCCAGCAGATGGCGTTATGAATAAGTTCTTAGATGTTGCCTGTGCAATCGGATCAGGCACTGTGGCTGCAAAGCTACGCTGGCCAAATGCCGAAGTACACGGCATTGAATTAGCGGGCCCGTTGGTGCGATATGCGCACATGCGTGCTACCCGACTTAACTCCGAAGTTCACTTCTCGCAGCAGTTAGCCGAAAAGCTAGATTTCGCAGATAACACCTTTGACCTTATTTATATGAGCACTTTGCTGCATGAAATGCCTTTGGCAGAAGGCCGCACTGCTGTAAAAGAGGCCAAGCGCGTGCTGCGTCCAGGCGGAATTCTGGTTATCAATGACATGGTTCAAGCCACAAAGCCCCTAAATATCTGGAGCGATTACGACCGTTATTTCGATCATCGCTTCAATAATGAACCATATGCATATAACTATGTGCATTCAGATCTTGATACATTCCTCAATGAAGAATTCAGATCGGTCGTAAACGAAGTACAAGGTAAAACTTCAACCTGGACTTGTACCAAATGAGTAATCGCGAGCGCGAGCCGCTCGGCAAGTTCGCCCCTGATAACATAAACGATCACATCCTGCATGTCATCTTTGAATTAGCCGCTGAACTTTGGGTGGTTAAACGCCGTTTGGCCGAGGTTGAAGGAGCCGCTGTCGCAAATGGTGTTATCACGAGCCCTGATTCGATCATTCGTGATGATTCATTCGCTTTCGATAACGCCGAGCGTGATGCATTTGTAGAACGAATCTTTGGTTCCTTAAAAGATATCGGCGCAAAGCTAGATACTCAGTAGTTGCTGAATAACCAAAAGCTAGATTGTTAAAGATGCAGCGAAAAATTGGCGTAGTTGTTCCATGCGCCAATCCTGCTGTTGAGCCTGAAGTTCATAAGTTATTACCGGCTTCGTACTTCCCATTTATTTCCCGACTACCTTATTACTCCGATTTAGATATGAAGCAACGATTAAGCAACTATGTAAGTGACTTACCGAAATCAGTTGCAGAGTTAAAAGGTTTAAACCTCGACGGAATTCTCGTTGCCTGCACTGGTTCGTCTTATCCCTTGGGAATTTCAGGAGATCAAGAGTGGATGAAGTCGGCAAGTGAGCAATTAGGTAAACCTGTTGTATCTGCCGCCGGTTCGGTGCACCAAGTGCTTCAGCTATTAAAGGCGAAAGAATTAATTATCATTTCGCCGTATCCCGAATGGTTGACTGCCGAATTAATAAATTTTTGGCGATCGGCCGGATTTGAAATAAATCAGGTGATTTCACTCGATAAATCAGGGGTTATTTATGACCTTTCACCGGCTGATATCGCTACGGCCATTGCTCAAGCGGCAGCAGCTATTGATCCAGAGACCCAAAACCAAGTTATTTTGATAGCTGGCACTGGGGTTCCAACCCTTGAATCAATAGAGGTAGTGATTGAAGAAATCACCGTGCCCATAATTACCAGTCAGATTGCCGGAATTTGGAATTTACTAAATCAGATAACTACAGCTAAATCCAACTCAACTAGTCCAAGTGTTGCGCTAACTAAATTAGATAGTCAGATCAAGGCGGCGAATGCTCGTGGCTGATTTGGATTATCAAGTTGTCGTAGTTGGTGCTGGCCCAGTCGGATTAGTTACCGCTCTTGGTTTAGCAAAACTTGGTCACTCAGTTCTTTTGCTGGAACAAAATTCGGCTGAGGTCCCAGAACAATGGCGCGGCTCAACTATTCACCCACCGACTTTGGAAATCTTTGATGGACTCGGGCTGGCTGAAGAAATTATCAATGGCGCCGTTAAAGTTGAAGTGCTGCAATATCGCGATCTCGAGATCCCAGAAGTAGTTAACTTTGATTACCAAGTTCTAGTGGGCAAAGTGAAGTTCCCATTTAGATTGCAATTTGAACAATATAAAGTCCTAAAGCTGCTGCGCACTAAGGCGGCAGAAAATCCAAATATTGAAATTAGATACGAGAGCAAAGTTCTAGGTATCTCTCAAGATCCCAAATCAGTCACTTTGGAAATCTCGACAAAAAATCGCGAATACAAAGTTGTTTGTGGTTGGTTAGCTGCAGCCGATGGCAGTCATAGCAGTGTGCGCAAGTCACTCGGTATTGAATTGACGGGCTTTACTTACCCCTTTCCAACCACAGTGGTTGCAACACCTTTTGCTTTTGAAGATCACTTCCCAGGACTCGCACCAGTTACCTATTGGTCAGGCCCAACTGGTCGTCTTTCGATGATTAGAACTCCAGATATTTGGCGAATCGCTATGACAACTCCGCTAGAAGGGGTAGATATTTCAAGTGAAGATAAAGGAAATATCACCGAACCGACTGCAGACTTTAAAGCTGCGGTAAGCCTTTTATTAAGGCTAATTCCAGGCGTGACTTTGGCTGACCTGCAGCTAAAGCAATACGAGGTTTATCGATCGCACCAACGAGTCGCTGAGCAATTTAGCCTGGGCCGGGTTGCACTTGCCGGGGATGCGGCACATTTAACAACTACCAATGGCGGTATGGGTCTAAATTCAGGTGTCCAAGATGCCGCCGCTCTTGTTATTGCCATAGATGAGGCGATTGCCAAGAAGAGCGCCGAACCAATCGAGCGCTACGGCATAGAGCGCAAAGAATTCTGCGAGAGCTTTTTACAACCAACCACCTCAGCAAATCATAAAACCGTTGATAACCCAGATTTTGATAGTAGAAAGATGCGCTTAGCTAATCTATCCTCAGACGCTAACGACCCGCAGATCGAGTTAGAAGTTGTTGCCCGAGCCAGCATGCTTACCAAGATTTTGAAGTAGGGCATAGGAGAAATAGATGAGCACGATTTACACACCGATCACCGGTGAAGTAATTGCCGAAATTCCTGATGCTTCTTTATTCGATGTAGATGCGGCATTAGATCTTGCGACTAAGACCTTTGAAAGTTGGCGACACCTTTCAGCTAGCGAGCGTGGTCGTATTCTGATCAAAGTCGGACAGCTCATGCGTGAACGCGCAGATGAGATCGCTGAAATTGAGACTCTAAATACCGGTAAGCGATTAGCTGACACCAAGCGTGAAGCTATCCGAGCAGCCGAGTGCTTTGAATATTACGGTGGCTATGCTGACAAAATCACTGGCACCGTAGTTCCGGTTCCGGGTGAATTTCATGCATACACTGAACGTGAACCATATGGTGTTGTCGTCGGAATCATTCCGTGGAATGTTCCTTACTTCTTTGCTGCTAAGAAAATTGCGCCAGCTATCGCATTTGGAAATGTTTCGATTTTAAAGCCCGCGGCCGAAACGCCACTTAGCGCTTTAAAGTTAAGAGATATCTTGGTCGAAGCAGGTGTTCCAGCTGGGGTAGTGCAGATAATTACTGGTGGCGCAGAGATCGGTAAGAAATTAGTTTCTGATCCACGTACCAAGCTAGTTGTTTTCACTGGTTCGGATAAGAGCGGAGCTGCAGTTGGTTCTGCCGCAGCAGCTCACTTTGCCCCTTCAGCACTTGAACTAGGTGGCAAGTCTGCTCAATTAGTTTTCGCTGATGCAGATCTGGCGGCTGCCCTTGATGGTGTCGTCGAAGGAATTACTGGCTCTTGCGGCCAGATGTGTATAGCCGGATCTCGGTTATATATACAGGAAAGTATTGCTGAAGAATTTATTGCGCTGCTCAAAGAGCGATTTGCTGGCTTAACAGTTGGCGATCCGCGTGATGCAGCGACCAATGTTGGTCCGCAGGTAACAAAGTTACAAGCAGAAAAGACTCGTCAATTTATTGAACGTGCAATTAGTGAGGGCGGCAAATTGGTTGCATCAGCCCCAATTAACTTAAATCAAAATGTTGCAAATGGTTTCTACGTGCAGCCAAGTGCATTTACCGATTTGCCAGCGAATTCAGCAATTCTAACTGAGGAAATCTTTGGGCCTGTATTGGCAATTGCGACTTTTACTGATGAAGCAGATGCAATTGCCAAGGCGCATGATTCCGACTTTGGATTAGCAGCCGGAGTTTGGACTACTGATGCCAGTCGCGCACATCGCTTGGCTTCAGAACTTCGAGTTGGAAATATCTGGGTCAATACCTACCGAATTCTTTCTGATCTAATGCCATTTGGCGGTGTTGGACATTCTGGTTATGGCCGCGAAGGCGGTACCGATGCGGTCAATCTCTATACCTGGACCAAGAGCGTTTGGGTTTCTAAATCACCTGGCGTGCCTGCGAGTTACCGCAAATGAGCATCGATATCTCGCTTGAAAAAGATAAGTTCCTAGCTACCTATACTCGAAATGAATTCTTTATTGGCGGTCAATGGGTAAAGCCTAATTCAACTAATCGCATCGAAATTATTAGTCCAAGTACTGAAGAGTCAATTGGTTCGGTTCCAGATGCAAATTCAAAAGATATTGATGCGGCTGTAACTGCAGCTAGTCGCGCGTATAAAGATAAATCTGGTTGGGCTAGTTATAGCGTCGAGCAGCGAGCTGAATTAATGCGCAAATTGGCCGATATCTTGGAGAAGAAGCACCTAGAGCTTTCCATTCTTTACGCCCACGAGCTAGGGCGGCCATTTAGACCAACATTTACTCGCCCTAGCAGGGCAGCTGAACTTTTACGTTACTACGCAGATCTTGCGTTAACTATTTCGTTAGATGAAATGCGCCCCATCCCTGCGCTACAAAATCCAACCAGCGTTAGACGTTCTTCAGTTAAGTTGGAATCTAGGGGAGTAACAGCAGTTATCGTTCCTTATAACGGCACTCTAGAAATGGGAATGTTTAAGGTCGGACCAACACTTGCACTTGGCGGCACTGTTGTTTTAAAACCAAGTCCGCAATCACCACTTGAAGGTTATATTTTTGCCGAAGCAGTTATCGAGGCAGGTTTTCCAGCTGGCGTAATAAATGTATTGCCTGGTTCGCGCGAAGCTGGCGAATCGCTAGTCGCGCATGACGAGATTGGCATTGTGGGCTTTACTGGATCAACTGGCACGGGCAAAGCAATTGCACAGACATGTGCGGCGAAATTTACCCCCACAGTTCTTGAACTAGGTGGGAAATCGGCCGCCATCTTGAGATCAGATGTTGATGTCGAACTATTTGCTAAAAACCTGCCTTACCTAGGTTTTACTTTCACAGGGCAGAATTGCTTTATTCATTCGCGCGTTATTGTCCATAAATCTAAGTTCGATGAAGTTCGTCAAGCGATGATCGAATCAGCTGCTGGAATTAATGTGGGCGATCCGTTTGCGGATGAAACGCATAATGGACCGCTAATTAGCGGTGCTCATCGGGAAAAAGTTGAGAGCTATATCGCGTCGGGGCTTTCGGAAGGTGCCGAGATTGCATACGGCGGCAAGCGCCCTGAAACACTTGATAAAGGTTGGTACCTAGAACCTACAATCCTGCAAAATGTGCGCAGCGAGATGAAGGTAAGCCAGGAAGAGATCTTTGGACCGGTAATTTCATTGCTAGTCGCAGATAGCGACGAGCAAGCAATTGCAATCGCCAATGATTCAGAATTTGGCCTGGCCGGGTCGGTCTGGTCACAAGATGAAGAATCAGCGCGTGCCGTGGCCGATCAAGTCGATACTGGCTCGATCGGAATTAACTGTTTCGGCTTTAATACTGCAGCCCCATTTGGCGGCCGCAAGAACAGTGGCATCGGAACTGAGCTAGGGGTTGAAGGCTTTCTTGCCTACGCTAAATACAAATCAACTCATTATTCAAAATAATTAATATTGGTAATCAGCAGGTAGCAATTCAAGCAAAGCCCCATCTGGAAGCTCAAGAACTTCTGCGATTTCATTATTAGAGATGACTGAAACCATAGCGATTCCCGGTACTAGTTGCCCTGCATGCTTTTCTCTTGTCGACGCCAAAATTGGCAACTGATCAATCTCTATCGCATTGCGGCCATTTAATTGCAACGAACTTAGTCGATGCAGGGTTG
>JNSL01000035.1_pt1 | contig 27546 bp, 30 predicted proteins | sample 210691 | NCBI WGS metagenome assembly JNSL01 (sample SAMN02808685, study PRJNA238866) | freshwater metagenome | biome: fresh water; feature: freshwater reservoir; material: water; isolation source: water column of the freshwater reservoir Embalse de Amadorio in Spain | place: Spain: Valencia ...
TTGGCACCGTGTCGCAAGGCCTTAACGGTTCTGCGGTGGTTGCCGGGGCTTCAACGGGCCGTTCCCTCTGCCCCTCTGGATGAGGTGTATTTAGTTTTTTGGAGCGTTTCCGCGTCCGTGGAAAAACTGTATCAGGGTACTGAGAAAATGCAATCCCACGTATCAAGTGCTGATACGGAGCAGGTAGTTATTGAATAATTACCAAAGTTAACGCGGTCTGACTCATGTCAGGAGTTGCTTCAACCGGAGTTCCGCCAGTTTGGGTGGCTAGCTCCTCTGCTGAACTAAAGCCATCAGCTGGGTAAAAGATTGTGGTCTCTAATAGTGGCTGACCTTCCCAGTTACCTGTTTCTTCAATGACCCAATCGGCATCATGCAGATCATCACTCATTGATTTGGCAAGTCCGGCTGTTTCTGTTCCATTGAGCACGATGACCGGAAGCCGACCGTTGACATCAAGGTTTGGATCTACCGATGCTTCACCACTAGGTGCTGGAACTGGATTCGTTGGTGCGGCTGGAGCACTTGCTTCAACAACAGCTTCATCAGCTGCTGGAGTTGGGTCTATTCCCATCAACTGAGAACCAACTAAAAATAAGCCACCAACAGTGGCAAGAATGACTGCTAGCGGAATAGTTACTTTTTGGTGAAAGGTTTGTGGGCCAGACATGGCAACAACCTAATTCTTTAGTTCGATACCCAGGCGACGAGCTGAGCGTGCTCTTTGACGAGCAGCGCGCATGCGCTGAAGGCGCTTAACCAACATAGGGTCAAAGGCAAGAGCTTCTGGCTGGTCAATAAGTGCATTCAAAACTTGGTAGTAACGAGTCGCTGACATATCAAACTGTTCGCGGATGGCCTGTTCTTTTGCCCCGGCAAATTTCCACCATTGGCGTTCGAATTCAAGGATCTGCTGATCGCGCTCTGGGAGTACACCAGAGTTATCAGCAGAAAGGGCGCGCGCGACTTCATTCACGTTACTAATGCTAAACCTTAGCCCTCTCAAATTACTGTCACCCCCCACCTCGGGGTGTCACGTGAAGTGGTATGACGACCTACGCCATGATTGGCAGGTGACTTCCTCCGCCGCTCCGACCAAAAGTTGGCTAGCTCTTTGGCTCTTACTTACGACGATCTGGGGATTTTCATTTTTCTTCATTAAGGTTGCCAGCAGTTTTCTCGACCCATATGAACAAACTTTCGCCCGCATGGCATTGGGTGCATTAGCGCTTATAGCTATCGTCATTGGGACCCGGAGAAAGTTCATTGTGAAGGGTCCAGCACTTAAGCACCTTGCCTTGATAACTGTGATGGCTCAAGTAATTCCATTCACAATCTTCGCGTGGGCAATTCATTACATCTCTTCGATTGCGGCAGGACTTCTGAATTCGACTATGCCGCTTTGGACTGCGATTTTGGCAGTTCTTATGTTGCCCGAGGAAAAGCTAAATTCATTTCGAGTTGGTGGCTTACTTTTGGGATTCTTAGGTCTACTCGTGTTGCTGGGTGTTTGGGATGTTAACTTTCAATCCAATTGGTTTGCATACATTGCCTGTGCACTTTGCACTATCGGTTATGCGTTCTCTGCAATTTGGACTCGTAAGTACGTAACGCCACTTAATCTCGATCCAATAAGTGCAGTTGCAACACAGCTAACAATTGGCGCATCTATCTGTGCAATCTTTGCCATCGCATCACCACATGAAATCACCTCATGGCCAATAACTGGCATCTTGGCAATTAGTGCACTGGGTGTGCTTGGCACTGGAATCGCATTAGTGATTGGGTTCGTAATTGTTAAGCGCGCCGGTGCAATTGCTATGTCTACGGTTACTTATTCAATACCTGTGGTTTCGACACTTGCTGGCGTGATCTTGCTGAAAGAAAAGCTTCATTGGTACGAACCAGTTGGTGCGTTAATTGTTTTGGTTGGAATTGCAATTGTGCAGGAACTGATCAAACCAAAAGGTGAAAAGGTTTCGGCAGCTGCCTAGAAATAAATGGAGCCCCCTATCCGATTTGAACGGATGACATTCGCTTTACAAGAGCGACGCTCTACCACTGAGCTAAGGAGGCCGGGAAACTTACGTAAGTAAGATCACCAGTTTCAAAGATTAGTGCATAAATCCTTGAAGCAAAAATGCGCCTATGAATAACGCTCTTTCAAAGTATTCGGCTTCTAAATGGTTCATGATCTTTACGCTCAGCTCGCGCGAAGCAAGGCACTGAATCATTATGTTTCCGCCATCCACATCGCCAGCTCGGCGGTTTCGTGGCCCCTCGCCGTTGGCAGCAACTACCGTGTAGCCGGAGGCGCCCAAATGATTTAGGTCTTTGGTTAGGCGGGATTTCAATGCAGTCTCAGCAACGATCGTTACCAATGAGACGGTGGTTAACTCTGACATGTTTATCCAACCATTCCTTCGAGTGACTGTGCCACCAAGACAATAAGTGGAATACCAATTGTTAAGTTAAACGGAAAAGTAATTCCCAAGCTTGCTGCCAAATAGATTCCTGGATTTGCTTCGGGCAGTGCAAGTCGGACTGCAGCTGGAGCTGCGATGTATGAAGCACTTGCCGCCAAGACACCAAGTACTGCAGCGCCACCCATTGAAAGGCCTGAAGCGTACCCGAACACGACGCCCAAAACTCCCGCGCCGATTGGGAACGCGATGGCGAAAACGATTAGCCCGGCGCCAGCTGTCTTTACGTCGCGCATACGGCGTCCAGCTAAAGTTCCCATTTCCAACAAGAACAGGGTGAGCATGCCAATAAACAGTGCACCGAAGAATGGTTCGATCTTCGCGTAACCAACAGCTCCGGTAGCAAAACCTAAAACTAGACCGCCTACCAGCAACAAGATTGAACGGCTGGAGAAAATCTCCTGGAGAGATTCACCCCATGAAACATCTCGCTTGAGGTGACGCGAGCCAAGCATCAAACCAACGATGATGCCTGGGATTTCTAGCAAGGCTAGAAGTGTCGTTACAAATCCTTCATATTGAATTGAGGATTGCTCAAGGAAAACTAACGCGGCGGTAAAAGTAACCAGCGAAGTGGAACCGTAGTGCGCAGCAAGAGCGCCACGATCAACTTCACTTAACTTCGTTAACTTTCCAGTAAAGAAAAAAGCTAAGACTGGAATTAGCAAACCAAGAATGATGGTGGCAAGAGCTGGAATTGCGACATCGCTTAACTCGGACTGACGAAGCGAAACACCACCCTTGATACCAATGCCAAGCAAAAGATAAATCGATAGGCCCTGGTAAATCGGATCTGGCAGACGTAAGTCACCTTTGACCAAGACTGCGAGCAAGCCAAGAGCAAATGCCAAAACCGGCGGCGAAGTTAAGTTCGCGATAATTACTTGCGCTGAGGAGTCCATCAATTTGATGCTAACAAATTAATTTGGAATCACTTACGGATGGCGAATTTTTGCCAATTCGTAGAGTGCGATTCCAGCAGCAACGCCTGCATTTAAAGATTCTGTCTCGTCAAACATTGGAATTGAGACGATCATGTCGCAGGTATCGCGAACTAATCGAGACATTCCCGTTGCTTCACCGCCAACAACTAAAACGATTGGGCCAGCTGCGATGTCTTGGCTGACATCTTGCACGAAAGTATCCCCATCGGAATCAAGTCCGATGATGGTGCAACCTGCTCGCTTAAATTCAACAAGTGATCTGGTTAGGTTCACGGCTCGGGAGACTGGAACTCTCGTTGCTGCGCCGGCCGAAGTTTTCCAAGCCGAAGCAGTCATGCCCGCTGCGCGACGTTCTGGAACTAATACGCCATCAACACCAAAAGCTGCTGATGAACGAATCACGGCACCAAGGTTGCGTGGGTCAGTAACGCCATCTAGTGCAACTACAAAAGCTGCTTCTTCGTTGTTAAAGGCATCTTCAAGTAAGTCGATTGGATCTAAGTATGAATAAGGCGGAATGCGAAGTGCAACACCCTGGTGAACTGCGCCATCGGTATTTCGATCCAATTCGCTGCGTGGCGCTTCCAAGAACGGAAGTCCGCGGTCATTAGCTAGCTGCAAAATTTCTTTAACGCGATCATCAGCGTCAATGAACTGTTGCATGTACAGCGCATTTGCCGGAATGTTAGCGCGAAGTGCTTCCAGAACTGAGTTACGTCCGGCCACCCATTCGATGCCATCGCGATCTCGGGGACGACTAACGCGGGTTGAGCCACGCTTTTCTGCTGCCTTTGCTGCGGCGCGGGCACGCTTTGCAGCTGGGTGCTTATCGCGCTCAGTTGCCTTAGGTGTTGGACCGCGACCTTCAAGTTTTTGCTTACCGCGACCACCTGAGCCAACAGCTGCACCTTTTTTAGAAGTGCGGATTGCACCTTTGCGCTTGGAATTGCCAGCCATTACTTCTCCAGATTCCAGCGCACACCATCAGATGTGTCTTCTAAGGCGATGCCAGCGTTCCGCAAAGAATCGCGAATGGCATCTGCAGCTTCAAAGTTTTTGTTTTCCTTGGCTGCGTTACGAACTGCTATTGATTGTTGCACAAAGTAATCGAGTGCTGATTCAAGTTGTTGTGCGTTCTTACTGTCATCAGCCCAAGTTGGTGAAATTGGATCAACACCTAAAACGTCAAGCATTTGCCGAACTGAAGTTAGGCAGCCTTTAAGGGCTGCTGCGTCTGCCTTTTTACCAAGCAGAGTGTTACCTTCACCAACAACTTCATGTAGCACGGCAAGTGCGGCTGGAACGTTTAAGTCTTCATTCATAGCAGCTGCGAAATCTGAATTGATTGCCGAGGAAGTTAACTCAACATCACCAACAATTGCAGCAGCGCGTTCCACAAAGTTTTCGATTCGCTGGAATGCCACCGCAGATTCTTGCAATGCGCTATCGGAAAATTCCAAGTTGCTTCGGTAATGCGCACTCGCTAAGTACCAACGAAGTTCAATTGGACGAACTCGCTTTGCAACTTCAGTGACAACCAATGAGTTTCCAAGTGACTTCGACATTTTTTCGCCAGCAGTAGTAACCCATGCATTGTGTAACCAAAAATTTGCAAAGTCTTGTCCGGCTGCCTTGGATTGAGCGACTTCGTTTTCATGGTGCGGGAAAACTAAATCCAATCCACCGCCATGAATATCAAATGCATCGCCTAGGTAAGCCTGTGCCATTGCGGAACATTCAATGTGCCAACCAGGTCGACCGTTACCCCAAGGTGTTGGCCATGACGGTTCGCCCGGCTTTACCGATTTCCAGAGCGCAAAGTCGCGGGAATCCTTCTTGCGAGATTCACCTTCGGAATCGCCAGCAGGCAAAAGGTCATCGATTTTTTGTCCAGAAAGTTTTCCATAATCTGCAAATGACCGAACATCAAAGTAAACATCTCCGTCGGCTGCGTAAGCATGTCCACGCTCGATCAAAGTTTGCATTAACTCGATCATCTGCGTGATGTGACCTGTTGCACGAGGTTCAACAGTTGGTGGGGTGCAACCGAGGATTTCGTAAGCCTTTTGAAATTCGCGCTCGTAGTGCGCAGCAACTGCCCACCATGGACGATTTTCGGCAGATTCTTTTGCCAAAATCTTGTCGTCAATGTCAGTTACGTTGCGAACCAGTGTTACTTCGTAGCCTGAAGTGAGTAGCCAGCGAGCCAAAACATCGAAAGCTACGCCAGAACGAATGTGACCAACGTGTGGGGCAGATTGCACAGTTGCGCCACAGACATACATCGAAACTTTGCCGTCAACCAACGGAGTAAATTCTCGGACTGCTCGAGTCGCAGTGTCATAAAGGCGCACAGTTCAAGGTTACCGATCTTGCGGGGCTTCTAATAATGCTGAAGCAATGGCTGCCACACCTTCGCCACGACCGGTAAGGCCAAGACGATCTGTTGTAGTGCCAGCAACTGAAACTGGCACTCCACCCAAAGCCTTAGACATCGCAGCTTGAGCCTCTTCACGGCGGGAACCAATTTTTGGTGAATTTGCAATGACTTGAACGCTGACGTTCACAATTTTCCAACCAGCACCAGAAATCCGTGACTGCACTTCGGTCAATAGATCTGCGCCAGATGCCCCGGACCACTTTGGATCGGAAGTTCCAAAAACTGAGCCCAAGTCACCCATGCCAGCAGCGGACAAGATTGCATCGCATGCAGCATGAGCAGCTACGTCACCATCAGAATGACCTTCGCAACCTGCGGCTTCGTCTGGCCAACTTAAGCAAGCCATAAACATTGGACGTCCACTTACAAGTGGATGAACATCAACACCAGTTCCAATTCGTAAGTTACTCACTCCTTGCCTCCAACAAACTCAATGCATGCTGCACATCAGACATCGTTGTTATCTTCAAAGAACGTTCATCGCCTGCAACTGTCAATACTGGAATTCCAAGAGCATCCATTAGGCCAGCGTCATCGGTAGCAACTACTTCTGGATTTTGATATGCCAAATCTAGAGTTGCTCGATCAAAACCTTGCGGAGTTTGAACTCGACGCAATTGATTTCGATCAACAGTTTCGATTGCAATACCTTGATTGTTAACTCGCTTGATCGTGTCCACAAGTGATAGCACCGGGATAACTGCTTTGGCACCATTGCGAACTGCAGCAACCACATTCTGTGTTACTTCAATTGGCACGAGTGGTCGAGCTGCGTCGTGCACTAAAACGATTGAGACATCTTCGGGAACCATGCGTAAAGCGTTTGCCACTGATTCTTGGCGATGTTCACCACCAGCAACGATATGAATCTCAGCATCAACTTGAGCAAGTTGCGCACTGGCTTCATCTAATGCATCTGTAGGAGCAGCAATAATCAAAACGTCAGCGACTGCGCTCATTGCTAATGCGCTACGAGTAAGAAGTGAAAGACCACCTAAAGCAAGGAATGCTTTCGGAACGTCCGCACCTAAGCGAACGCCTGATCCAGCGGCAGGAATAATTGCCGCCACTCGTCCAGTAGCGGCAGTCGACATTAGGAAGCCAATACCTCGTCGAGGACTTCCTCGGCGCGAACTTCATTAGTTTTTTCAGCTAACGCAATTTCGCTAATCAACTGAGTGCGCGCGCGAGCAAGCATGCTCTTTTCGCCAGTTGAAAGTGGCTTCTTTTGAGCACGACGCCAAAGGTCGCGCACAACTTCGGCAACCTTAATAACGTCACCTGAAGAAAGTTTTTCGGTATTTGCCTTAAATCGGCGAGACCAGTTAGCAGGATCTTCAACGTATGGCATACGGAGTACGCCAAAAACTTTTTCTAGGCCAGCTTGGCTAGTCACATCGCGGACGCCAACTAAGTCCAAATTGTCAGAAGGCACACGAACGGTCAGATCACTCTGGTGAACTCGAAGTACTAAATACTCACGCTCTTCGCCCTTGATGGTGCGCTTTTCCTTAGAAATGATGTCTGCTGCGCCGTGATGAGGGTAGACGACAGTTTCTCCGACTTTGTAGGCCATTTAAATTGATCCTTTGGTTGCCTTGAACCCCAATTCTACCACGCGACACGCCGCCTTGATGCCACAAAAACCCTTTAAACAATGGGGATTTTGGCCTGTTTTCTGATCCATTGATTTTGCGAGTTTGGTCTGCTGGTGGCAGAAAACCCCAGAAATAGCGCAAGTAGACTTGTGGCTACAAGATTTTTGAACGAGCAATTCACCAAAAGGGGACTAGTTTCATGGCACGTAAGAACATCGCAGTCGCAGCCTTTTTAAGCGCCGCAGTACTTCTGATCAGTGGCTGTGCCGCCGGCTTTGATGCGGCAACTAACACCCAAGGTGATTCTGGCAACGGCCGCAGCATGGATGTTGGCGCACTGCAAATTCGCAACGCCACAATCGTTGTAGATCCAGTTGATACTTCACGCGCCACTGTTCTAATGACAGTTATCAATACCGACGATTCAGTTGATGACGTTCTTGATGGCGTAGCTGCTGCAAAGTCTGTTGGCGTTGTTGGCGAAGTTAACATTCCGCTGCCACATAAAGACGTGGTCAACGTGGGCTTTGAATCGGAATACCGCATTGTTTTAACAAGTGTTACCGGCGGTCTTGAGCCAGGTGTATTTGTAAATCTTTCGTTCATGTTTGCAAGTGGCCAATCAGCACCAATGTCATTGCTAGTTAATGAGAAGGCAGGCTTCTACGCTGACATTGAAATTCCTGCTGGTGCTATCGAAGAGGTTGCACCAGAACCTGTGCAAAGCGCTTCCTAAATAACGCTAAGTGATTTAACTAAGAAGTTGGCTCTGGCGTAGCCGCGTCGGTAACTTCTTCAGCATCTTCTTCTAGCAACTCTTCTTCTGGCATGTCGGTTGCTTCTTCAAGTGGCTCTTCAGTTACGACTTCCTCTGGTGCATCTGATGGCGGAATCGAAGGTTCAGGCAAGCCTTGTGACACGGCATTGACAGCCACTAGCCGAACTTGCTCCGGAGTTTCAGTAAACCCAAATGTTGTCATAGCTCCCTGTGAATCCAAACGAAGCGCGTAACGTGCAAAGGCACGTCCTGCCATTTCATTGGCACCTGAACATACGTTGATTGTGAATTGGTTTACTGCCTGCCATGGAAGTGATGCGACATCATTACCTGCGGCTGGGATTGGTGGCAATTTTGCATCCAATGTTGCAGTTACATTTGATCCTTCAGTAGATGCAACCATTTGAGTTCCGGCAGAGATCACGCTCTCGACAGTTGCGAATACCGGTTCAGTGTCTTGCTCTGTTTGAATTCCAATAGTCTGAAGTGAATTATTTGTAGCCGTAGCAGCTGGCACTACCGCAAGCATTCCTTCGGTTTCCAAATCTAAAGTTAAGGTCTCAGCATCAAATGCGGGATCAGCAATCAGGCCACTTGGAGCAGCTGGCCAACCAGCTGGATCAACTCTCGTCATCCAGTCATTCAGCGCGCTAAGGTCTTGTGCTCTAGTGGATGCGCGAAGAACTACTGGAGAGTCAGTTAATTCAATTTCGGGATTTAATTCTTGTAACTCTGGATCTGCCCAAGATGTCATGCCGCCAGAGAATGCTCGATGCAATAGGGCCGGTGAGAAAATGACGCCATCTAAGCCTTCAACGGAAACTGCAATGGCAACAGCGTCTAAGCCAACCGGTGAACTGGCAATTACATCGCAGGTTGGTGTCTGTCCTGGGGACAAGATAAAAACGTTTGGTTGAGTGTCGACATCGACTTCAGGATCATGCATGGCAACCGACATGTCGCCACAGTTTTCTAGTAGTCCGTCAATCCAGGTTTGAGTAATCTCAGCGAGTTCCGGAGTAGAAGATACGGAAACTTCACCAGGGGCACATGTCACATAACGTTCTGCTAGCTCAGCCTTAAACTCCGGTGGCATAGGAGGAGTACAAGCAGAGATTAAAAGTGCAATTATCGTGATTCCGAATGCCTTTTTTGTTTTCATAACTTCTCTCCACCGTACTTTCTTTTCGAAACTAAAAGCGGAGTGTGTGCGACCGCAATTGCAATCGCACACACTCCATTGTCTAAATGATTAGCTTGCCTTCTTTAGCGCTGTCTTGTAGTTAGCACCTGTGAAGCCTGCGAAGCCTTTAGCTGGCTTCTTGCTGCACTTTTCGATTGCATACTTTGCGAATGCCTTGGCTGCTGGAGCCTTGTCACCAGCAGTTGGAATCATTAGGTAGGTAGCGATTGACAATTGGTAAGCGCCAGCAATCTTCTTAGTGAAGTTGATGTCGATGCTTCCGTCAGACGCAATCTTCTGCTTGGAAAGCATCTTTGATGCAGCGGCTACAGATGGCTTAACCCATTCGCCCTTTGCGTTCTTTAGCGTTACTTTTCCTAGCTTTACGCCGACGTCAGAAAGGTCTGCATAACCGATGCCACCGGATGTTCCCTTGACTTTTGCTACTAGATCAGCTGAAGTTGCCTGGCCGGAACCGGTCTTTACGCCAACCCATGCCTGGTTTGCTGCTGGCCATGCGCCACCAACTGTTTCCTGGAAGTAGTTCTGTACGTTCTGGGTAGTTCCTGAGTTTGAGGAACGGTATACAACAACGAAGTTCTTGTCTGGAAGAGTCGCCTTAGGGTTTAGCTTTGCAATTGCTGGATCATTCCACTTTGTGATTGTTCCATCAAAGATCTTGGATGCTGTTGCAGCATCAAGACGCAAGTTATTTACTCCAGCTACGTTGAATACAAGTGCTACTGGTCCACCAATTACTGGGATGGTTGTGTACGCACCTGGAGCTGCTTCAGTTGCGCCATAAAGTGAATCAGATCCGGCGAAGTCATCAGTTCCAGCTGCGAATGAAGCGCGGCCCTTACCTGAGCTTGTTGCGGTGTAGGAAACTTTGTTTCCGGTCTTAGCTGTGTAACGGCTTGCACAATCGATTAGGAAGTTACCAGCGAATGATGAGCCTGAGCCCTTGATGTCTACTTCAGCTGCTTGAGCTGGAGTTGCTGCGAATAGTGAAGCAGTAACAGCGGCGGCGGCCACTGCGCTTACTAGAGTGCGGCGCATTTTTTCTCCTTTTGGAAATGTGCCGGGTTTTCCGGCTCGATCTCATTTCAACATCGGTTGGTTACGGTTAGTTCACTTAAAAGAATCATTTAGGTGATTTCTAGGTAAACAATTGGTGTCTGACTATCCGAAACGACCGTTTACGTAATCTTCGGTGCGAGGGTCATTTGGCGACGAGAACAGGTTATCTGTTGCACCAAACTCAACCACGTGACCCGGCTGACCCTCTTCGGCCAAGAAGAAAGCAGTTTGGTCAGATACGCGCTGCGCCTGTTGCATGTTGTGAGTGACGATAACAATTGTCATGTCAGCTGATAGTTCCCGAATAGTTTCTTCAATTCGACGGGTCGATCCTGGATCAAGTGCTGAACAAGGTTCATCCATCAACAAAATCTCTGGCGACATCGCCAGTGAACGAGCAATACAAAGACGTTGCTGCTGTCCTCCAGAAAGCGAACCAGCTGGGGCATCTAGGCGGTCTTTAACTTCGTTCCAAATACTTGCTCGATTTAGGCAACTTTCAACCAGAGTGTCCTCGTCGCGAATGCGGCGATTGTTTAATCGAAGTCCGGCTAGGACATTGCCCTTAATGGTCATAGTTGGAAATGGGTTTGGCTTTTGAAAGACCATTCCTACCCGAAGGCGAATAGAGACTGGATCAACACCAGGCGCATAAATGTCCTCGTTGTCTAAATAGATTGATCCTGCAAGACCTGCACCTGGGATCAACTCATGCATTCGATTCAGGGTACGGATGAATGTTGACTTTCCACAGCCCGAAGGACCGATAAGTGCGGTCACGGAATTTGATGGGAAGTGAAGCGAGACATCAGATAGTACATGTCGCTCTTTAAACCAAACGTGAATATTGCGCGCTTCGAGGTGACTCTCAGCATCCAACACGGCAATGTTTGAATTTGCGATCTGTGTATCCATTGTGCTTTCTCCTATTGATGTCATCATTAAAATCTCAACTACTTAACCTTTTGTGAAGTTAGGGCGCGAGTGGTCGCAAAAATCAGACCTACAACTGCCAACAGCAAAAATGCAGCGCCCCAAGCGCGTGCTTTTCCGGTATCGAACCCAGCGGTCAAATTCGAAAAAATGAAAGTTGGTAACGTTGCGAGGTCTCCATAAAATGGATTTACGCTGGTCTCAGACATCAGTCGAGTCGTTAAAAGAAGTGGAGCGGTTTCACCCACAACTCGAGCTACACCCAGTAGGACCGCAGTAATCAATCCGGCTTTGGCGGTCGGCATGATCACTTGGAAAAAGCTGCGCCGTTGTGGTGCGCCAAGTGCGAGTGCGGCTGACCGCAAATCTCCTGGAACTAGCTTTAAAACTTCTTCAGACATACGAACCACTGTCGGAAGCATCAGCAGAGCCAGCGCCAACGACCCAAGCCAACCAGCTAAATTGGCAGTTCCGGTTGCAATGAATAGCGCGTATACGAACAAACCAGCAACGATAGATGGTAGTCCACTCATTGACTGAGACAAGAAGCGCACAGGGCCTTTGAACCTGCCTTTAGTTTCTGTCAAATACACCGCGACAGCTAATCCGAGCGGTACCGCAATCAAGGTAGCAAGGCCAACAACTAACAGTGATCCAACTAAAGCATGCCCCGCGCCACCATAATCTAGCGAAGTGGTTGGAGTGACATAAACATTGTTTTGATACAAAAAATGAGGACTTATTGCTTTGAAGCCCCAATTAATAATAGAAAATAAAATTGACCCAAGCATAATTACTACAAACAAAGTTGCGAAGAAAACCAATACATTTAGTTGGGAATCAGCAACACCACGTCTGCCTCTAGTTACATACGCTGCTATCGAGGCGCTAAGTAGTTGAAGTGGAAGAAAAACGGTTAGCAGGATGGCGGCTCCTGACAGGCCAACCACATTTGAAACAGCAAACGCGATAACTATTGGAAGCACTGACGAAATAGCTATTACTAATTGGAAATTTGCTCTTCGTTTCTTCCAAGGCGTAACCTCGGCCGGTCTTTCAACAAATTGAACCTGAGACTGACTCATGATGCCATCCGTTTTTCCGAGCGCTGAACTATCGAAGTCGCAATCATATTGACCAAAAGTGTCATTACAAATAGGACGACTCCAGCTGCCATTAGTGCGTTTAGCTCTTCGGGTGTTGCTTCACCAAACTTGGCAATGATGAGAGATGCGACGTTGCCACCTTTTGGCTCAAGTGGTCTGAACAAATTAACTTCAAAAACTAAATTTAAAACGAAGAAGATAGCAACCGTTTCACCTAGTGCGCGCCCTAATCCAAGTAGAATTCCACCGAGAATTCCGCTCTTCGCTGTTGGTATGACAATTCTGCGCATGTTTGAAAAGCTTGTACTTCCTAACGCTGTTGCAGCAGAAATCAAATCTTTGTCCACTCGTCCCATAACCTCACGACTAACAGACGTGATGATTGGAATGATCATTACCGCGATAGTCCAGGCAGCAATGAATGGTGCTCCTTCGGCATTACTGAATTCATTTCTAAAGAACGGAATGAACGAAAGTGTGCTGGATAGCGATAACGACCAAGTGGCTGCCACGGGCGAAAGGACAAAGATTCCCCAAATACCTACGACAACCGATGGTAAGGCAGCTAGCAAATCAATTAGCGAAGTTGCTACCCGAGACACTCTCGGTGGCGCCATAAACTCGATAAAAAATGCCACTGCTATGGAGGCAGGGACAGCGATGATCAAACCCAGAATCGAAACAACGATAGTTCCAACTAGCATCGGCCAGATCTGGAAAGTTCCAAGTTCAGTTGTGTTATCCCAAGTTGAACCCGTAACAAAAGCTAGACCTTGCTGAGAAAAAGTAGACCAAGACTTGACACTTAAGAAGATCAAAACACCAAATACCAAAAACATGGTTAAGAAAGCAGCTGCAGTGGAAACTGCGAAGAAAGCACGATCGCCCTTGGCAACTTGACGGGTGTTCATTGGGGTGCGCTGGATGTCTAAACTCACCCCCAAAGACTAGAAAGGCAAGTGGTACAGCACGTGCAAACTAAGTTAACTTCAGGTGAACTGCTTGAGAATTCTTTACGCTTCGAAGCGATAACCCAAACCACGAACTGTTGTTAAATATACAGGATTTGCTGGATCTGGCTCAATTTTGGAGCGAATTCGCTTGATGTGGACATCAAGGGTTTTTCCGTCGCCCACATAGTTTGATCCCCAAACCCGATCCATTAACTGGCCTCTGGTTAGCACTCGACCGGAGTTACGCATCAGGAATTCCAGTAGTTCAAATTCCTTCAGTGGCATGGCAACGGCTTCGCCATTGACTGAAAGCGCGTGGCGCTCAACGTCCATACGAATTGGGCCTCCTTCAACCGCACCGACCGTATCAATTTCAAAATCTCCACCGCGACGAAGCACGGCTTTGATTCGGGCTAGCAGCTCGCGGGTCGAGAATGGCTTTGTTACATAATCGTCAGCTCCAAGTTCTAGTCCAACAACTTTGTCAATCTCAGTATCTTTAGCAGTCAACATAATGACTGGGACATTTGACTTAGTGCGGATATATTTACAAACTTCAGTTCCAGAAACTTCGGGAAGCATTAAATCCAAAAGCACCAAATCTGGATTCTTGGCATCGAACATTTTCATACCCTCTGCACCGTTAGGTGCTAAAAACACATCGAAACCTTCACGTGACAACATGAATTGAAGCGCATCACGGAATGATTCTTCATCTTCGATAACCAGCACGCGTGTCATTTACCTGTGACCTCCGTTGGAGTACCGGCACCATTTTGGTACGCGGGAAAACGTAATGTAAATGTCGAACCTTGGCCAACTTGCGACCAAACCAAACAATCTCCACCGTGATTTGCACAGACGTGTTTCACGATTGCCAGACCAAGGCCAGTACCACCAGTGTCGCGTGATCTTGCAGGATCAACGCGGTAGAAACGTTCGAATATTCGACTCTGAGCTTCTTCTGGAATTCCAGGACCTTGATCAGTAACTGAAATTTCAATCACATCATCATTGCGTCGTGCACCAACACCAACTCTGGTGTTGTTTGGAGAGTACTTAATTGCATTAGAAATCAAATTACTTAAAGCAACATTGAGTTGATCTTCATCGCCGAAAATTTTTCCAACATTAACGTCGTCAGAGACCGCTACTTCAATTCCCTTTTGCTCGGCAGCAATCTTGGTGGCATCAACTGCTTCACCAATAATCTCAGCTACGTTGACAGGCGCTGAATTGCGAAGTGGAGCATCGCCTTGCACCTGGGAAAGCGCAACCAAATCCGAAATCATCGCAGTGAGTCGCTTTACTTCAATTTGCATTCTGCTGGTGAAGTGGCGAACTTGCTCGATGTCACTATCAGCCGCTTGAACTGCTTCGGCGAGAAGTGACAATGCTCCAACTGGAGTCTTTAATTCGTGTGAAACGTTAGCCACAAAGTCTCTACGCACATCATTTAAGCGTCGTTCTTCGCTGAGATCCTGCGCAATCATCAGACTTAATTCTTCATCGATTGGTGAAATCTGAATTCGAGCTTCCCACTCACTTAACCGTGAGCCATTTCGCTTAATGACAACATCTCGACTTTGAGTTTTATGGAGTCTGTGCACTTCCCGGTTCAAGGCGCGAATTTCAACGGATCCAATTCGATCCAATGACACCAATCCCATGGCGATGCAATTGTCACTCGATGCCAATACATGATCGGTGCTATCGATAATCGCAGCTGCGTCAGGCAGCACATCCAAAATCTGGCTGAGCGCTGCTACCCGATCTGCTTGAATCTGAGCCGCATTACTAGCTGCCACTTTTGCGGCACCCTTAAAACGTGGATTCAGCACGGCTGTATCCACTTAACGCAGGGATGAAAGTTCACACTCCAACCATAGGCATTCCCTATGTTCGACACCTCACGTCCAGCCCCAGTTTGCTCAATGTTCACCATAAATACCTGAATAGTTGGTCTTTTCTTTGTTATAAGTTTCACTTTCGATAACGCCATTCATGGTCGTCCGCTACTAAGGTAGGACTTATGCGCGAAGATATTTCAACCCAACTTTCTCAAATCGACGAAACCCTCGTTTCGATGGCGACTCTGGTAGGTCGTGCAATCTCGAACGCGACTAATGCATTACTTGAAGATGATCTGACTGTTGCCGAGGCCGTTATTGCGGGCGACGACGAAATCAATGATTTAAATGCTCATGTTGAGGAAATCTCTACTCGAATTGCGGCACTAGAAGCTCCGATGGCAACTGACCTTCGCTTGGTCATGGGAGCAATCCGAATGGCTGGCTCACTTGAGCGCATGGGTGACCTTGCAGTGCACATTGCAAAACAAGTTCGCTTGCGTTACCCAAATCCATCAATCCCAGCTGAACTTAAAGAAACGTTTACGAAAATGGGTCAAGCCGCCAGCAAAATTGTGGATCAAACGGGTGAAGTCATCGCGACTCGCAACACAGCACTTGCAGATGATATGAAGAAGTACGACGACACCTTAGATGACCTGCACCGTGAGCTATTCACAGTCGTGCTTTCTGACGACTGGGCACATGGTGTCGAAGCCGCGATTGACGTAACCCTGCTTTCTCGTTTCTACGAGCGCTTCGGTGACCATGCAGTTTCTGTTGCCCGTCGAGTCATTCACATTGTGACCGGCGAACCTTACGCTAAATAGGAATTTTCCTTCCAAGTATCTAAGTACTGCCCTTTTCGCTAAGTTAGTAAAGGGTTCTCATGGCAAATACATCAACAGATCTGTATCGAATTGCGATCCTTTCTGTCCACACTTCCCCATTGCATCAACCCGGCACTGGTGATTCTGGTGGCATGAATGTGTACATTGCCGAAACTGCCAAGCGAATTGCAGCTCGTGGCATCGAAGTTGAAATCTTTACCAGGGCAACTTCTCTGGCAGAACCCGAAGTAACCGAACTTGCACCCGGTGTTTTGGTTAGACATATTCCAGCTGGTCCATTTGAGGGGTTACGCAAAGAAGATTTGCCTGCGCAACTATGTGCAGTTACCGCTGGCGTATTGCGAGCTGAAGTGGCAAAGAATGAAGGTTTCTACGATTTAGTTCACAGTCACTATTGGCTTTCTGGCCAAGTTGGTTGGATTGCGCAAGAACGTTGGGGTGTGCCACTTGTTCACACCATGCACACTATGGCGCGTGTCAAAAACCTAACTTTGGCGCAAGGCGATTCACCGGAGCCTGCAATTCGTGAAATTGGTGAAGAGCAAGTTGTCACTGCAGCTGATCGCCTAGTTGCAAACACACATGCGGAAGCCAAAGAATTAATTGAGCTCTATCACGCGGATCCAAATCGAGTTCGGGTTGTGCATCCTGGGGTTGATCTTGATGTGTTTGTTCCTGGCAATCAATCTGTTGCTCGCAAGGATCTAGGTGTCGCTAACGACGCTATCGTTTTGTTATTTGTGGGACGCATTCAACCTTTGAAAGCTCCGGATGTTTTGATTGAAGCAGCTGCTGAAATTTTGAAACGTAACCCTGAATTACGCAGTCGATTAGTTGTGGCAATTTGTGGTGGGCCTTCGGGCAGCGGACTTGAACGACCAGATGCATTAGTTAACCTTGCCGATCAACTTGGAATTTCTGACATCGTTAAGTTTGTACCGCCAACAAGTCGCGCCGAATTAGTTAAGTGGTTTCAAGCAGCATCGGTTTGTGTGGTTCCGTCCTATAGCGAATCATTCGGGTTGGTTGCGATTGAAGCGCAGGCTTGTGGCACTCCAGTGATTGCCGCTCGCGTAGGTGGCCTGCCAACTGCAGTTCGTGATGGAATCAGTGGCGTTTTAGTAGATGGTCACGAAGCGTCCACTTGGGCTGATCAAATTCTTTCTGTCGTAACGAATGATGCGCTTCGAACCAAACTTTCGATTGGTGCGATTGCGCATGCTTCTCACTTTGGCTGGGAAGACACAACTGACAAGCTGATTTCGGTTTACAACGAAGCCGTTAAATCATCACAAGTTCGGGCGCAAGTATGACCCTTTCAATTTCTGAAGTTACCGAATTTCTAACTTCACAGGATTTGCAATTCGAATTAGCCGGTGAAAAAACCGTTGTGGTTTCCCTTCCTGGGACTAATAAGCAATTCGTAAATGTGGCAATGACAATTGGTGACAAGGTTTTCAAGATCGAAAGTTTTGTGGCACGAAATCCTGATGAAAATCATGAAGCGGTTTTCCGCTGGATTTTGGAGCAAAACCGAAAACTACTCGTTATCAATTACTGCCTTGATCACCTTGGAGATATCTATCTTTCGGGTGTACTTCCAATTGCAACCGTTGATATTGCTCAAATCGATCAAATGCTCGGTGTGATGCTTCAAACCAGTGATAACTCTTTCAACATCTTGCTTGAGTTGGGTTTCCGTTCAGCCATTGAAAAAGAGTGGGCTTGGCGAACCAGCAAAGGTATGGACATGGCCAACCTGCAGGCCTTTGCTCACTTATTTGAGTAATCGGGCAGAATTGAACCATGAGTAACTACTCCTTAATTTTGGTTCGTCACGGCGAAAGTCAGTGGAATGAAAAAAACTTGTTCACAGGCTGGGTTGATGTTGACCTAAATCAAAAGGGACTTGGCGAAGCAACTAGAGCTGGTGAGTTACTTGAAGAAGCAGGCATTTTGCCAGATGTGCTTCACACTTCCCTTTTGCGTCGAGCTATCAAGACCGCAAACATCGCACTAGATGTTGCCGACCGCCACTGGATTCCGGTTCACCGCACTTGGCGCTTAAACGAACGTCACTACGGAGCTTTGCAAGGAAAAGACAAGGCTCAAACGCTTGCTGAATATGGTGAAGAGCAATTCATGTTGTGGCGTCGATCCTTTGATACGCCGCCGCCACTCATTGATCCAAACAATGAATACGCACAAACTCATGACCCGCGCTACGCCGATTTAGGTAAAGACTTACCGGGCACTGAATGTTTAGCCGACGTAGTTGTTCGCATGTTGCCTTACTGGGAATCAAACATAGTTCCAGACCTTAAAGCTGGAAACACCGTAATGGTTGCGGCACATGGAAATTCATTGCGCGCTTTGGTTAAGCACCTAGATGGCATCAGTGATGATGACATTGCTGGCTTAAACATTCCAACTGGAATCCCGTTGGTCTATGAATTAGATAGCAACTTCAAGCCAGTTGTTTCTGGTGGCAAGTATTTAGATCCAGAAGCGGCGGCTACTGCTGCGGCTGCGGTAGCGAATCAAGGTAAGAAGTAACAACTTCTACTTTGGTGCAACGACATCCCAAGGGATCGTAACTTCACCTAAACGCCAGCGAACTTTGTTATCCAAGATTGGATAGCTCGATCGCAGATCTTCAACTGTTGCCACCCAGCGCTGCCTCGCGCCAAACGGAATCATTGCTGAGTTACCTAGCCAAGCTCGATCAAACTCTTGCAAGAAGTCATAGATTTTTTCACCTGGAACATTTCGGTGAATTAGCGCTTTAGGTAATCGAGGAGCGATTTCTGACGGCATCTCAAGCGAGCCAACGTGAAGTGAAATCGTAAATGTTTCTGGAGTCTTTTCTTGACTGCGTAATGCAACCCAAGAACTGCGGCGACCAATCTCATCGCAAGTACCTTCAACCAAAAAACCTTCGGGAGCCAATCGATTTGTCATTAGCTGCCAGGACTTCGAAACTTCACTTTCGTCATACTGGCGAAGCACATTAAACGCTCGAATCGCAATTGGTTTACGAGCATCTGGCAGAGGGACTTCAAATCCCCCATATGCAAAATCGAGTCCAGGTTCAATCATTTCTGCGGCTTGTTTGACTCTGATCGGATCAATCTCAATTCCAACTACTTCGACATCAGGTCTAACATGTTTGCGAAATCTCAGGAACATTTCTTGTGTTGTGATGGGCGTTGCGCCATAACCTAAATCAACTACAACTGGGTCTTGGGAACTTCGAATGATCGGGCAAACTGCATGCAGCATCCATCGGTCAATCCGACGAAGCCGATTTGGATTAGTTGTTCCTCTGGTGATGTCACCGAGAACCGCAGGGGTCACCGACGACCTGTCATGTCATTGATCTTTACGCGAATGTCAGCAAGGTAAACGCCACAGGCAATCAAGCCGATGATTCCGGTGAAGCCCCAAGCTCCGAAAAGGATATGGCCCAAAATGCTTCCGATTGTGATTGCCAACCAAATGTTCTTAGTTTGGCGATTTAGAAATGGAAATGCCTCAGCTGGTGCCTTGATTACATCCGATAGCGCCCAGGCCTTGATACCAAGTGCGATGTAGCCAGAAACTAACCAAATTAAATCAACTGTTGATTCCACGATTTTCCAATCCTTCGTTTTCTAAATCCTAATCGAACTTTTTACAAACATGATTCGCCATAGCCAAGGCGCTAGTCCAGGCTGGCGATACTGCGTTTAGTAAATGGGTTGAGTTATCATCGCCACGGACCACAAAATCCATTTCAAGTTTCTTATTCTTAATGTCCAATAGCTGGGCCCGAATTCCAGGTTTGCCTCGTTGTTTGAAGTCTTTTGGATCCACACTTGGCACTAAGGATTTAGCCTGCGAAACCAAATGGCGCTGCAGATACTTCGGCATCTCAGTTTTGATCAAGCCAAGCACGTCGTGGTGTTTACTCGTTAGAAACTTTGGATAGATACCAACAATGTTCAAAATCTCTTTAGGGCTTAATCCCCCAAAGCCGGCATAACTTTCTCGCGAGAAAATTGGAATTGCAGTTGGACCAATTTTTGCCCGACCGTCGATTGTCACAGTTAAGTGCACTCCTAAGAATGGATTGCGGACATCAGGTACTGGGTAAACGTGACGCTGTAGCCTGCCTGGTTCCCAATTTCCATACCAATACAAACCTTTAAAGGGAAGCATTGCATAGTCGTCGCAGTATCCAAATTGTTTTGCAATTTTGTCAGCATAAAGTCCAGCACAGTTAATGATGTGACCAACGGAATAGTTGCCAAGATACGAAATGATTCGATTTTGGGTTGTTTGCAAAACTTCGTGACCCAACTTAAGGGTTGTGCCTTCGCGAGCAACTTTGTTGGCGAGCCCTTGAGTTACCGTGAGCGGATTGGCAACTGCAGTATGCGGCGACCAAAGAGCTAACTCTGATGTCTTGGCTAGTGGCTCTAATTCAGCAAGCCGATCTGGCGAAACAAGTTCAGTAACTACTCCATTTGCATTGCCGCGACGATGTAGTTCCTGTAACGCAGCTACCTCTGAGGAATTCTGCACAACTACAACTTTTCCAGTTTCTTTGACTTGGATGTTTTCCTCGCTGCAAAAATCTCTAAGCAGTTTGTTGCCATCTCGAGTTAAGGCAGCCTTCAACGAATCAGGTGAGTAGTAAAAGCCAGCGTGGAGCACGCCACTATTTCGACCACTGGCATGTTCGCCAACTGAGTTTTCTTTATCGAAAACTGCAATCGTGGCATTCGGATGGATTTGGCGAATTCGATTCGCCATGGCTAAGCCAACAATTCCGGCTCCGATTACTCCGAAGTCGAAATTGTTGGCAGTCATCAGCAGTTAATTACTCTGAAACTCCAGCGGCATCAATTGGTGCAATTTCAATGTCAGAAAGTTCGCCCTTGAATTCGCCTCTGATTGTGAACTTGGCATCTTCGCCTTCGCCCTCAACATCAACAATTACGATTTCACCTGGCTTGAGGTCACCAAAGAGCATCTTTTCGCTCATTGGATCTTCAATCTCACGCTGAATTGTTCTACGCAATGGACGCGCGCCCAAGACTGGGTCGTAACCACGCTTAGCCAGCAAGGCCTTTGCAGTCGAAGTAAGTTCGATTGCCATGTCCTTGTCCTTCAAGCGAGAATCCAACTTGGCGATCATTAGGTCAACGATTTCGACAATCTCGGCTTCACTCAACTGGTGGAAGACGATGATGTCATCGATACGGTTCAAGAACTCTGGACGGAAGTGAGTCTTTAGCTCGTCGTTGACCTTGGCCTTCATGCGTTCGTATGAAGTCGTGGTGTCATTGCCATCAGCGAAGCCAAGGCTTACACCCTTTGCAATGTCTCTAGTTCCGAGGTTTGTCGTCATGATGATGACAGTGTTCTTGAAGTCAACAACGCGACCTTGGGCATCAGTGAGACGACCATCTTCCAGAATCTGCAACAGCGAGTTGAAGATATCTGGGTGAGCCTTTTCAACTTCGTCGAAGAGCACAACGCTAAATGGCTTGCGTCGAACCTTTTCAGTTAGCTGGCCACCTTCTTCGTAACCAACAAATCCTGGAGGGGAACCAAATAGACGGGAAACTGTGTGCTTCTCAGAGTATTCAGACATGTCCAACTGAATCAATGAATCTTCATCACCGAATAGGAACTCAGCAAGTGTCTTGGAAAGTTCAGTCTTACCAACACCGGATGGGCCAGCAAAGATGAATGATCCACCCGGACGCTTTGGATCCTTAAGACCTGCGCGAGTACGACGAATAGCTTGGGACAAAGCCTTGATTGCTTGCTCTTGTCCGATAACTCGCTTGTGTAGTTCGCCTTCCATGTGAAGTAGTCGTTGCGACTCTTCTTCGGTTAGCTTAAACACTGGAATTCCAGTTGATGCGGCAAGCACTTCTGCGATCAATTCTTCATCAACAGTTGCGACCACATCCATGTCGCCGTCCTTCCACTCTTTTTCGCGAGTGGCGCGGGCAGCAATCAGATTCTTTTCGTCATCGCGTAGCGAAGCTGCGCGTTCGAAATCCTGGCCATCAATGGCAGATTCTTTTTCCATTCGAGTTGCGGCAATCTTACGAATACGCAAACGTGCGCCTGCTTCGTCGATCAAGTCAATTGCCTTGTCTGGCAGGAATCGATCGCTGATGTAGCGATCCGCCATAGTTGCAGCGCCAACCAGCGCGGCATCAGTAATGGTGACTCGGTGATGATTTTCGTAACGGTCACGAAGACCCTTAAGAATTTCAATGGTCTGAGCAATTGTTGGTTCGTTCACCTGAATTGGCTGGAAGCGACGCTCTAGCGCGGCATCCTTTTCGATGTACTTACGGTACTCATCAAGGGTTGTTGCGCCAATGGTCTGAAGTTCACCACGGGCCAACATTGGCTTCAAGATGCTTGCGGCATCGATTGCACCTTCAGCTGCGCCAGCACCTACAAGAGTGTGCATTTCGTCAATGAAGATGATGATGTCGCCACGAGTTTTGATTTCTTTCAAAACTTTCTTTAGGCGCTCTTCAAAATCTCCACGGTAACGAGAACCGGCAACTAGCGCACCTAGATCAAGTGAGTAAATCTGCTTGTCTTTTAGAGTCTCAGGAACTTCACCCTTAACAACATTTTGCGCAAGACCTTCAACAACTGCAGTCTTACCAACACCTGGTTCACCAATTAGAACTGGGTTGTTCTTGGTACGACGAGACAGCACCTGCATTACGCGTTCGATTTCCTTTACGCGACCAATAACTGGATCAAGCTGGCCATCACGCGCAGCTTGCGTTAGGTTGCGACCGAACTGATCAAGCACCAAAGAGGTTGATGGTGTTCCTTCAGCTGGACCAGCACCTTGTTGCTGTGGTTCCTTGCCCTGGTAACCCGAAAGCAATTGAATGACTTGCTGACGAACGCGATTTAGATCTGCACCAAGCTTTACAAGAACCTGGGCTGCAACACCTTCGCCTTCCCGAATCAGACCAAGCAGGATGTGTTCGGTGCCAATGTAGTTGTGCCCTAGTTGCAATGCTTCGCGAAGTGAAAGCTCAAGAACTTTCTTTGCGCGTGGCGTAAATGGAATGTGACCTGATGGAGCTTGCTGTCCTTGACCAATAATTTCTTCAACTTGTGCACGAACTGCTTCAAGTGAGATGTCCATGCTTTCAAGAGCCTTGGCTGCAACGCCTTCGCCCTCGTGAATAAGTCCAAGGAGGATATGTTCAGTTCCGATGTAATTGTGATTTAGCATGCGTGCCTCTTCTTGGGCAAGCACCACAACGCGACGAGCACGGTCGGTAAATCTCTCGAACATGTGCAACTCCTCTTGACTTTTCGGCCTTGAGTCAATGCTAGAGCCAATGCATGACAGCGCATCTGCGGATTTGTAAACCTGCAAAGGCTTGGCAGCAAGGTCTGCCGTATTCAATGGACTTTTCGAATCTAGGTCTATCTGCCAGTAGCGAACAGTCGATATTTAGAGGTTTTTAAGCATTCTGGTATTGCCAAGCGTATTCGGCTTCACATGCTCTAGATCCAAGAATTCTGCAACGCCTTGATCGCCCGAAAGTAAAAGTTCGGCATATGTTGAGGCATCAACAGGCGATTCTTCGATTGGTGTGAAGCCATGGCCTGTGAAAAATTTAGTTTCGAAGGTTAAACAAAACAGTCTGGTTAATCCAAGGTCTGCTGCGCGCTGAGTTAAGGCATTCATAATCTGCGAACCAATTCCTTGACCCTTACAGCTTGGATCGACGGCAACAGTTCGGACTTCTCCTAAGTCATGCCACATCACATGCAATGCGCCACAACCACGTCACAGTATTTTTACGAAGTAGTCGCGGGCCATCACCGGCATAGTTTTCAACTAAGTCGCGGATTGCCAAAACGTCTGCAGTTATTGCTGGACGAACAGTTACGGTCATGTCTATTCAGGCTTTACTAATGGGAACAAAATAGTTTCGCGAATATTCAAACCAGTTAATGTCATCAGCAAGCGGTCGATACCCATGCCAACGCCACCAGTTGGTGGCATACCGTACTCAAGCGCACGCAAGAAGTCTTCATCAAGTTGCATCGCTTCGGCATCGCCACCAGCTTTAAGTGAAGACTGTTCCATCAAACGTTCGCGTTGAATGACTGGATCAACAAGTTCGGAGTATCCAGTTCCAGCTTCGTAACCGTCGATATAAAGGTCCCACTTCTCGGCAGTTCCCTTTTGAGTTCTGTGTTCACGAACTAGCGGTGAAGTATCAACTGGGTAATCCATAACAAATGTTGGCTTCTTTAAATGCTCGACCACGTAGTGCTCAAGTAATTCTTCAACTAGCTTTCCGTGAATTGCTTTTGGATCGTGTGTAATGCCAGCATCTGCGCAAAGTTTACGAAGTTCTTCAATTGGGGTTTCTGGAGTTATCTCTTTACCGATTGCTTTACTGACAGATGGGAATACCGAGATTTGGTCCCATTCGCCAGATAGGTCACGAGTACCGCCATCAACTAATTCATAATTCAAAGTGCCATGTACTGCCAGTGCAGCTTCTTGAATTAGTTCTCTAGTCAAAGTCGCCATGTCGTTGTAATCCGCGTAAGCCTGGTAATACTCCAACATTGCAAACTCTGGTGAGTGAGTTGAGTCAGCGCCTTCATTGCGGAAGTTGCGATTGATTTCAAATACTCGTTCAATACCACCGACTACACAACGCTTTAGGAAAAGCTCTGGTGCGATGCGCAAGAACAATTGCATATCGAAAGCATTCGATGCTGTTACGAATGGTCGCGCCGCTGCCCCACCATGCATAGTTTGCAGCATTGGAGTTTCAACTTCGATGTAGTCCCGCTTAGCAAAACTTGCTCGCAAGCTCGACATAGTTGCTGGACGCAGTCGCGCAACGGTGCGAGCGGTATCTCGCATAATTAAATCCGCGTAACGCTGACGTACTCGAGTCTCTTCACTCAAAGGTTTGTGAGGATTTGGAAGTGGACGCAATGCTTTTGCAGCCATGTGCCAGCTGTCAGTCATTACGGAAAGTTCGCCGCGCTTGCTGCTGATGACTTCTCCAACAACTGCAACTACGTCACCGATATCTACTAGACCTTTCCAGGCATCAAGTTGTTCTTCACCGATTCGATCAAATGAAAGCATCGCTTGAATGGTTTCACCGGTTCCAGCCTGTAATTGCGCGAAGCAAAGCTTGCCAGTGTTGCGCATGAACATAACGCGGCCAGCTACACCTACAGTGTCAGCGCTTTCTTGCTCTGCAACCAAGTGTGCGTATTTGTCGCGGACCGCTGGAATTGTCGTAGTAACTGGAACTCGAACGGGGTAAGCCTCTTGTCCGTTTGCCAAAATTGCAGCCCGCTTTTCGTGACGAACCTGCATTTGTTCTGGCAGGTCGTCTACTTCTTCGGCAGCTGGATTCTGGTCGGTGGTCATTGACCAAGATTATCGGTACTAAGCGTTGCGCTCGAACATCAGACGCAGACCAATCAAAGTTAGATCTGGCTCGTGGTGGGTAATGGTCTCGGACTCAGGGACCACAATGGCCGATAAGCCACCAGTGGCAATAACTGCCTTAACTGGAGTTCCCAACTCATCAACAATTCGATCTACCAGGCCATCAACTTGTCCAGCGAATCCATAGACAGCGCCAGACTGCAAGGCTTCGACAGTGTTTTTGCCAATTACGTTGCGTGGTGCGATTAATTCAACTTTTCGTAGCTGCGCAGCTCGCGAGGCCAATGCATCAATCGAAATCTCAATGCCAGGTGCCAGCGCGCCACCTAGGAATTCACCCTTGGCTGAGATGACATCAAGATTCGTGGAAGTTCCAAAATCAACCACGATTGCCGGACCGCCATACAACGTGAAGGCAGCTAACGAATTAACGATTCGATCCGCGCCAACTTCTTTTGGATTGTCGGTTAGAACTGGGACGCCAGTCTTGATTCCGGGTTCAACAATCACTTGTGGCACATCTTGGTAATAGTTGTTCAGCATCGTGCGCATTTCGCGAAGCACGGCTGGCACTGTTGAGCAAAGTGCAATCCCAGTAATCTCTGGAGCGTCGCTAAGTATCGCCTTGAACTTAAGTGCCAATTCATCAGCCGTCTCACGGCTATCAGTCTTGGTTCGCCAAGATGAAACTAATTGGTCACCTGCAAACAACCCAAGAACAGTATTGGTATTGCCGACATCAATTGCTAACAGCATGCTTTTCCTACTTTGTTATCTCGAGGTTGTCGATAAGTCTTACGTCTTCAATGTTTACGGCCACAAAAACGCGAGCGTTACCAACCGTTGGCAGTGACACTAAATCGTTGGATCTGATTTCGAAGTATTCAACTTCAAACTCCCCGCTTTTTTCCAAAATCGCAATACCAGCAGCCTCTGCTTCGTCTATTGATCTTGAACTCAAAAAGACTTCAGCCGCTTTATTCATCGCAGTGGGAATTAGTTTTGCGTGTTCAATTGCTTGTACTGAAAGTCGGCGATTGCGACTTGATAGCGCAATGCCAAATTCATCCCGCACAGTTGGTACGCCAACAATTTCAATTGGCATCTTTGTAGCAGTAATCATTGCCTTAACCAGAGTTAATTGTTGAAAATCTTTTTCCCCAAAGAATGAATAGTTGGCATGCGTAATTGAAAGCAATCGCTCCACGACCGTCAACATTCCACGAAAGTGACCAGGGCGAGCTTTACCTTCTAATACATCTCCGATTGCACCAGGTTCCATTGGTGGATTTACTTCCAGCCCGTTTGGATACATCTGTGCAACGTCTGGCACAAAAACTGCATCCGCACCAGCACTTTGCAAAGTGTCTAAATCAGAATCCAAGGTTCGGGGATATTCAGCTAAGTCCGAAGAATTATTGAACTGTGTCGGGTTAACAAAGATTGTCGCAATAACTCGAGTTCCACTTGGAGTATTTGCTTTTGCGTATCTGACCAACTCAGCGTGGCCTTGATGCAAAGCACCCATGGTCAACACTGCTGCGATTGGAGTAGCTTCTTTCTTAGCCCATGCAGCAACCTCGGCAACAGTGTTTAAAACTATTGGTCGGATCATGATTCATCTGCCAAAACAATTAAGAGTTCTTCAGCTAACTGTGGTTGTAAAGTTCCCGAAGCAAGCGCCCGAATCGCAGTTAACCGTGCCATCGCCCGATACGCCTGACTAACTGCCGGATCAAAATTTGCAAGCACTCTCAAATGTTCCCGAACTGTTCCAGCATCTCCGCGAGCAACTGGACCTGTGATTGCAGCATCACCGTTTCGCAATGCGTTATCTAAAGATGCGCCAAGTAATGGTGCGACTAAGTT
>JNSL01000036.1_pt1 | contig 27538 bp, 27 predicted proteins | sample 210691 | NCBI WGS metagenome assembly JNSL01 (sample SAMN02808685, study PRJNA238866) | freshwater metagenome | biome: fresh water; feature: freshwater reservoir; material: water; isolation source: water column of the freshwater reservoir Embalse de Amadorio in Spain | place: Spain: Valencia ...
CTTCGAAGAACTCCGTGAGAAGTCACAGTTGATCGTTATTACTCACCAGAAGCGCACTATGGAAATTGCGGACTCTTTGTATGGAGTGACAATGCGTGGCGATGGAGTTTCAGAAGTTATTTCGCAACGCATCCGGGAATCTGAAAGCGCTAACTAGTTTTACTAGTGAAAAGTAATGGCGCTCTTTAGCAAGCTCTTACAGAAAATCCGTGGTGGCTCTACCTCTGCCGGAGATTGGCAAGAATTTGAAGAGGCGCTAATTGCCTCTGATCTTGGAGCCAAAAGTGCTGCAGAGATAATTGAGTTAGCTAAGAGATCAAAGAGCGATGAGATTGATAGTGCAATAACAAATGCGCTCAGTGACTGGTTAAGTAATGCAAATCGCGAACTTCCATTCAATAGTGATCGTCCAACAACTGTATTGATAGTGGGCGTAAATGGCACTGGTAAAACGACATCAACAGCAAAACTAATTTCATTCCTAAAGCAGAACAAGCACTCGGTTTTAGTTGCAGCAGCGGATACTTTTCGCGCAGCTGCCGTTGAACAGTTGGCAACATGGGGAAGCCGTCTTGAAGTAGACGTTGTTACTGGACCTGCAAATGGCGATCCGGCATCAGTTGCATTTGAAGCTGCCACTAAGGCGAAGGCTGCAAATATTGATTATTTAATCATTGATACCGCTGGACGTCTGCACACAAAGTCTGGATTGATGGATGAACTTGGGAAGATTCGACGAGTTATTGAAAAAGTCTTACCGGTCGATGAAGTTTTATTGGTTGTAGATGCCACGACCGGTCAGAACGGAATTGTTCAGGCTAAAATTTTTATGGAGAGTGTTGCGGTAACTGGATTAATTTTGACCAAGATGGATGGTTCGGCCAAGGGCGGAATTGCCCTAGCGATCGAGCGCGAGTGTGGGATCCCGATTAAATTCATTGGGACCGGGGAGAGCGCAGCTGATTTAGAAGCCTTTGACCCAGAGCGGTATCTGAACGGGCTCTTTAGCTAGCCCAGCCCTGATGTAACCAATTTGTAACACAAGACCCAAAGCTTTCACCATTTCGTAATCTGCCAAGGCATCTGATGTAACCAGACCCCACGACCCTACGGATATCTCAATGGCGAGGCTTATGTGTGAAAGGGGTTTGTAATGGAAGAAGTTGTTATCAATTCTGGTGACACAGCTTGGATGCTTATAAGTACAGGACTTGTAACACTAATGATCCCAGGCTTGGCACTTTTTTACGGTGGCATGGTCCGAGTAAAGAGCGTTCTAAATATGATGATGATGTCATTTGGCGCACTCGCAATAGTTTTTGTGCTCTGGATTATCGTTGGTTTCTCAGTGGTCTTTGGTGATTCACTTGGTGGAAGTGGTTTAGTTGGTGATCCAACTCAGTTCTTATTCTTAAATGGTTTAGATAATGCCGATGCAGCAATTGGAACAATTCCGGCCGCGGTGTTTATCGCCTTCCAAGGTATCTTCGCAGCAATAACAGTTGCACTGATTTCAGGATCGATTGCCGATCGCGCAAAGTTTGGATCTTGGATGGTCTTCGCTGCAATTTGGGCCACACTCGTTTACTTCCCAGTTGCACACTGGGTCTTTGCCTTCGATGACTTTGTCGCAAAGACAGGTGGTTGGATTGCAAATGATCTTGGTGCACTCGACTTTGCAGGTGGAACCGCAGTTCACATCAATGCGGGCGCTGCTGGCTTAGCTCTAGCAATTATTCTTGGAAAGCGTGTTGGCTGGCGCAAAGAAGCAATGCGTCCACATTCACTTCCACTGGTAATGCTCGGAGCCGCACTTCTCTGGTTTGGTTGGTTTGGCTTCAACGCTGGATCTGCAGTTGGATCTAATGGAACTGCTGGACTAGCACTGCTAAATACAATTGGTGCAACAGTTGCCGCACTACTGGCCTGGTTGCTAGTAGAGAAGATTCGTGATGGACATGCAACAAGCCTTGGCGCCGCATCAGGTGTTGTGGCAGGCCTGGTAGCAATTACTCCAGCATGTGCAGCAGTAAATGCAAGCGGTGCGCTAATTATTGGTGCTCTAGCTGGTGTTCTTTGTTCGCTATCAGTTGGCTTAAAGTTCAAGCTTGGCATCGATGATTCACTTGATGTTGTAGCAGTTCACCTAGTTGGTGGAATTGTTGGAACAGTGATGATCGGAGTCGTTGGCGTAGATGTTGGACTATTCAACGGTGGCGGAACCGAACAACTAATAAAGCAGATTATCGGCGCAGGTGCAGTGCTTGGATATTCCTTCATTGCAACTCTGATAATTGGCTACGCGCTAGATAAGACAATCGGCTTGCGAGTTAGCAGAGAGATTGAAGTCGAAGGAATCGACCTTAAGCTCCATGCTGAATCAGCCTACGAAACCTATAGCTCTTCAAGAGGAGGATCATCACTATGAAACTAATTACTGCGATCATCAAGCCATTTAAGTTAGATGATGTGAAGGAGGCACTAACTGCCTTCGGAATAACCGGAATGACAGTTTCAGAGGCCAGTGGTTTTGGTCGTCAAGGTGGACATACCGAGGTCTATCGTGGCGCTGAATACACCGTAGATCTGATTCCAAAGATTCGATTAGAAGTATTAGTCGATAGCAATGATGCAGAGAAAGTAATTGATGTAATCGTAAAGGCTGCATCAACTGGCGCTATTGGCGATGGAAAAGTTTGGTCTTCGCCGGTAGACAATATCGTTCGTGTTCGCACTGGAGAGCGCGGCACTGACGCTATTTAAGAATAAGTAGAGTAACTCCGTGGGAACCCGTGAGCGTCGCGATCGATCCAATCAGGTCGATAAGGCGCTCCGGGTTTCGTTTTTGGATTGCGCAAGTAAATATCTAGCCAAACCTGAGCTTGTTTCATTAGCAGCAGTCGGAGGATATGGTCGAGGCGAGCTTTCTCCAGCATCTGATTTAGACTTATTAATTCTGCATAATGGCAGCGAAAAACCGCAAGCAATTTCTGAATTTGTTAATGCATTTCTCTACCCACTTTGGGATCAAGGCCGGGCAATTGATCATGCGGTCCGAACCCGGAGCGAAACTCGTGAGGTTGCAATTGAAGATATCCGGGTCGCACTTGGCTTACTGGATCTGCGCCATATTGCTGGTGAATCAGAACTTTCGAATCAAGTTGCATCTGATGCGCTTGAAAATTGGCGGAAGGGTCGAGAAAAGTTTCTACCGAAGTTGCGAAAATCCATTCAAGAACGTGAAAACCGATCTGGCGAACTAGCATTTCTTTTGGAGCCCGACTTGAAAGAAGCTCGCGGGGGACTTCGAGACATCAACGCACTCCGTGCAATTGAAATATCGGGCGCTATATCAGTCTCTCTCACTCGGGTTGCTGAATCGGAAGCGCTACTTGCAAATGTCAGAGATGTTTTACATGGCGATAATTTAAAAGCTCGGGATTTATTGTTGCTAACCGAACAAGATCGGGTTGCTTCGATAATGGGATATGCAGATGCAGATGCCCTGATGCTAGATGTAGCTAAGGCAGCTCGCGCTGTTGACTATTTAATGGATTCCACTTGGCATCGCATAGATTCAAAAAGTGGGCAGAGCTGGCTTCGCCGAAGAAAAGATCAGAAGATTGATCAAGGGTTAGTAATTCTAAATTCTGAAGTAACCATCGAAGATGGTTATGACATATCAAAGGACTCAGCAATTGGTTTAAGAGCGGCGGCTGCTGCTGCCCAGCGTGGGTTGCCACTTTCGATTGATGCTTGTGTTCTCTTGTCCGAGAAATTTTCCGCTCTTCCCAGTCCATGGCCGAAGTCAGTTTTAAATGATCTGGTCTCGCTGATTGGTGCTGGCTCATCAATGATTCGAGTTTTTGAAGCACTGGACCAAGATGGGCTTATTGAAAAATGGATTCCGGAATGGTCGCATGTCAGATTCTTGCCCCAGCGAAATGTTTTGCATCGCCACACAGTTGATCGACACATGCTCGAAACTGCTGTTCATGCTGCCGCTTTAACTAGAACAGTTACCAGGCCTGATTTACTTCTCGTTGCCGGACTTTTTCATGACATTGGAAAAGGCTTTCCTGATAAAGACCATTGCGATTACGGCGAGGAATTAATCAGACCACTTGCTAAGCGGCTGGGTTTCGACGAGAAAGATTGCGAGACCATCGCTTTGCTCGTCAAAGAACATTTATTGTTATCAGCTGTTGCAACTCGTCGTGATCTGGAAGATCCTGCGACTATTGGTTTTGTCGTTGAAAAAATCAAAGAGCCAGAAGCGCTACAGCTTCTTCACGCGCTAAGTATTTCTGATGGCGAGGCGACCGGCAAGAGCGCATGGAGTGATTGGAAGGCGGGCCTAGTTTCGACTTTGGTAGGCAAATGTCTTGCGGCCATGGCTGGAATTAAACCGGTCTCTCAACCAGATTTAGTTCCGACTAAAAAATTGGTTGATGATATTTCGATAACCATCTTAAGTAGCGAAAATAGCGCGGAATCTCTAGATAACATTGAAATTGAGATTATTGCAAAGGACCAGACTGGTCTGCTTTCTGCAGTCGCAGGTCTGATGACGATTTCTAGATTTAATGTCCGTTCCGCCAAGACTCGAACCACAAATGAAATTGCAGTCATGCGCTGGATTGTTGAACTAGATGCAAATGCTCAACTGCCTTCGGCTGAGAAGTTGACTGACCAATTAAAGAAGGCGCTATCGGGCGAACTAGATCTCGGACGCAAGATTGAGGAGCGAAATGAGAATTATCGTAAGCATCCCGGTATTCCTACTCCGCCGCCGGTTGTATTTGCTGCAAATGATCTTGCGACCAATGCAACAATAATTGAGGTTCGAATGCACGATCGTCCCGGAATCTTATTTAATGTAACTCGCGCCATCTCTAGGTTCGGCGTGGATATCAAATCGGCAATTGTTTCGACCTTGGGAGCAGAGGCCTTTGACACCCTTTATGTGACCGATCTGGAGGGGCAACCTCTGACCGGAGAGCGTGCGCAATTACTTGCGACAAAAGTTGAAAATATTTTAATCACTCACCTTTAACTAGTAATCTCCACCCATGTTTGAATCCTTATCCGCAAAGTTCCAAGGCGCATTCGCCTCACTTCGCAGTAAGGGAAGGTTAAAGCCCGCCGATATCGATGAGATTGCTTCAGAAATTCGAAGCGCACTCTTGGATTCGGACGTTGCATTAAGCGTTGTAGATTTCTTTATCGAGCAGTTGAAGTCTCGCACCGATGAAGTGTTGACAGATTTAAACAAGTCAACAAACCCTGCAAATGCCATCTTTGAAATAGTTAACTCACTTTTAATTGAAATCCTTGGTGGCAGCGCCCGAAGAATTCGACTTGCCAAGAAGCCTCCAACAGTTATTTTGCTTACAGGTTTACAAGGCGCGGGTAAGACTTCGCTGGCCGGAAAGCTCGCAAATTATTTGAAGGCTCAAGGAAATACTCCGCTCTTGGTTGCTTCAGATCTGCAACGCCCAAATGCTGTTACTCAACTTCAAGTTGTTGGCGAGAGCATCGGGGTTCCGGTATTTGCACCAGAACCTGGAAATGGTGTGGGCGATCCAGTCAAAGTTGCCAAAGCTGGTGTGAAATTTGCTGAAGATAAATTACATAACATTGTAATTGTTGATACTGCAGGTCGCCTTGGTGTTGATGCCCAACTTATGGAGCAAGCGAAGCAGATTAGAGATGCAGTTTCGCCGGACGAAGTTCTTTATGTTGTTGATGCAATGGTTGGCCAAGATGCAGTCCGCACCGCACAAGCGTTCTTTGAAGGTGTTGGTTTCGACGCAATTGTTCTTACTAAATTAGATGGTGATGCCCGTGGTGGTGCTGCGCTTTCAATAACCCAAGTCACTGGTAAGCCAATTATGTTCGCCACAACTGGCGAGAACGTTACTGATTTTGATCTCTTTCACCCGAATCGAATGGCCTCTCGAATTCTGGGACTAGGCGATATTCAAACCCTTGCCGAACAAGCTAAAGGCGCATTCGATAGTGATACCGCTTCCAAGTTAGAAACTAAATTCGTTAGTGGCGAAGACTTCACACTTGATGATTTCTTGGCGCAACTAGAAGCCATGAAAAAAATGGGCTCGATGACAAAATTGCTAGGAATGATTCCCGGAGCAAATTCCGGAGCCATGAAGAAGCAGCTAGAACAATTTGATGAAGGCGAACTGGTGAAGACGCAATCGATTGTGCAGTCAATGACGCCGCTCGAGCGAAATGATCCAAAAGTTTTAAATGGCTCTAGAAGATTGCGAATTGCAAATGGTTCTGGCCGTCAGGTTTCGGACGTCAATTCACTCGTAGATAGATTTACTCAGGCCCAGAAAGTAATGAAGCAGATGCGCACTGGCAAGGGGGGAATGCAGATGCCACCTGGAATGCAGATGCCGCCTGGAATGCCTCCGGGAATGCCATTGCCACAAGCCCCAAAGGTTGTAAATAAGAAGAAGTCTCGTTCGGGAAATCCAGCGAAGCGGGCGCTAGAGAGCTAAACAGCCGAATTTGGGTAATGAGCGCAGGGCTGGCAAGATTGGCACCCTGCAAGGGGCCCTCTACCCCCAAGCGATCTTCACCAATAGGCGGAAGATATTTTGAAAACAGGTTTTATTTTTCGAGTGACGCTCCCACTGTCGCAAGAGAATTAGCACCGCTTAAAACAAGGAGAAAGCCTTCGTGGCCGTAAAAATTAGATTAATGCGTATGGGAAAAATCCGTACACCACATTTTCGTATCGTAGTTTCAGATTCACGTGCTGCTCGTAACTCACGTGCAATCGAAGAGATTGGCCGTTATTCACCAAGTTCGGAGCCTTCACTAATTGAAGTTACATCTGACCGTGCGCAATATTGGCTATCTGTTGGTGCACAACCAACTGAAGCAGTTGCTGCGCTATTAAAAATTACAGGTGACTGGCAGAAGTTCAAGGGTCTTCCTGGAAGCGAAGGAACACTTAAGACAATTGCTGAGAAGCCACACAAGCGCATTGCTTATGAAGCAGCCGTAAAGGATGCAATGAATGAGCCAGCAGATGGCGCAACAACAATGAAGAAGAAGGCTGCAGAGAAGTTAGCTGCTAAAGCAGCACCTGCGCCTGTCCAAGCCGAGGCCGAGACAGTTGAGGCAGTGGTTCCAACTTCAGAAGCAACAGAAGTTGCCGAAGTTCTTGAAACTCCAGCTGAAACTGTTGAAGCGCCAGCTGCAGAAGCGACTCCAGAAGCGGCAGCTGAATAACAATGATTGATGAAGCGCTAGAACATTTAGTTAAGGGGATTGTTGATAATCCTGATGATGTTGTTATTACAACAAAAGATCATCGTCGTGGGACAACACTAGAAGTTCGAGTAAATCCAGATGACATTGGCAAAGTGATTGGCCGCAATGGTCGCACTGCGCGCGCACTTAGAACTGTAGTCAGCGCAATTGCTGGTCGCTCAGTTCGAGTAGATCTCATCGAGGCAGACGAGGCTCGCTAATAGTGCAACTTGTCGTTGCCAGAATTGGTCGCGCACATGGAGTACTTGGTGAGGCGACAATAGAGGTTCGCACTGATCAACCCGAAGATCGTTTTTATATTGGCTCTGTCCTAGCGACAGAGCCAAATACATTTGGCCCATTAACAATTACCTCAGTTCGTGATCACAACGGAACGTTGCTCCTTGGATTCAAAGGAATAAGTGATCGAAATCAGGTTGAAGAGCTTCGCAATGTTTTGCTGCTGGCAGATGTTGATATCGAGGCTGACTCTACGGAAGATGATTTTCATGTCCAGCAACTTTTACAGTGCCAGGTAAGCACCCAAGATGGAATCGAATTAGGACCGGTAACCGATGTGATTAATCTGCCAGGACAAGATGTATTAGCGGTTGATTACAACGGCCGCGAAGTTCTGATTCCGTTCGTTAAGGCAATTGTTCCAATCGTTGATGTTAAGAATCGTAAAATTACCGTTGTGCCACCGGCAGGATTATTAGATGAGTAATGTAAATCGCTTCGATGTGATCACTATTTTCCCAGAGTATTTGGAGCCACTCAAACTATCTTTAATAGGTAAAGCTGTAAAAAATGGCTTAATTGAAATCGGGGTTCATGATTTACGGGCCCAAACCACTGATGTTCATGGCTCTGTCGATGACACTCCCTATGGCGGTGGCGCTGGAATGGTGATGTCACCAGAGCCTTGGGGCAAAGCAATTGACGCAGTAGCCGAACTTGCTCCGAATGAGATTCACGAGCTAATTGTTCTAACTCCAGCAGGCGAAAAATTGACTCAAGAGTTAGCGCAGAGCCTTACCAAATCCAAGCATTTGATATTTGCGTGTGGTCGCTACGAAGGTATTGATGTTCGGGTTAGCGATTTTTATTCAACAGTAAAGAACTTTAAAGTTCGCGAAGTTTCGATCGGTGACTATGTTTTAGGTGGCGGGGAAGTTGCTACCTTGGTAATTATGGAGGCGATTATTCGCCTGCTTCCCGGCGTAATTGGAAATAGCGCATCATTGGATGAAGAGTCACATACCTTGAGCAACGATGGCGAAACTCTGGTTGAATATCCGAATTACACAAAACCCAAAGAGTGGCGCGGATTAGAAGTTCCTGAAATCTTGCTATCCGGCAATCATGGGGAAATTGCTAAGTGGCGATTAGAACAGGCACTCATTCGTACCAAAAATCACCCAAATTGAATCAATTTAACTCGCGAGTAGCGTAAATCTTGCGCTAAGTTCCGCCCATGGCATCAATCGATCCAAAGATTCAATCGCGGTTAATTCGTGATCTCGAACCTGCAGTTGCAGTCGAACTCGAGCGCCACGTTGCAACAACCAAAGATTGGTACCCACACGAATATGTCCCATGGAGTGAGGGTCGGACATTTGCCGGTCCACTAAATGGCGATGCTTGGGAAGCCAAGGATTCTAAGCTGAGTGCGATTGCTCAAGATTCACTAATTTTGAATTTATTGACTGAAGATAATTTGCCGAGCTATCACACTGAGATTGCAACGGCAATGAGCCGAGATGGCGCATGGAACACCTGGATTAACCGCTGGACTGCTGAGGAAGCGCGACACGGAATTGTTATCCGAGATTATTTAATGGCGACTCGCGGAGTTGATCCAAATGAGTTGGAAGATTTGCGTATGGCCCATATGACGGTTGGATATCAAACTCCCTATGAGAACGATATGTTGCATACAGTTTCATATGTAACTTTCCAAGAGCTAGCCACTCGAATTTCACACCGAAATACCGGACGAATTTCAAATGACGAAACTTGTGAGGGAATGTTGGCAAGAGTGGCGCTAGATGAGAATCTGCATATGCTCTTCTATCGAAATCTACTAGGGGCAGCGCTAGAGCTTGAGCCAAATGCAGCAATGATTGCAATTAAAGATGTAGTTACTAATTTTCAGATGCCAGGAGCAGGAATGCCTGGCTGGGGTCGCAAATCAGTGCAAATTGCACTAGCTGGAATTTATGATCCTAAATCTCATATCGAAGATGTAGTTGCTCCAGTATTGCGGGCTTGGAATATTTTCAATCGCGAAGATTTCACTGGTGAAGGCGCTCAAGCTAGAGATGAACTTGCGAAATATCTTGCGGATGCTGAAGTGGATGTAGCCAAATTCGTCGAAAAGCGCGATAACCATTTTGATCGGCTAGAAGCTCGCGGCCAGAATCCAATCAGATTAAAGGATTAATCGCTCTCATAAGAGGCACAGCAAGTAAGGCGGGGAATATTTTCGACACGCCGAGGGTTGATTAGGTAAGAAAGCTACTTATAGGACACTATCCGCCCTATCGCACGAAATAACTTGGCAGTTAAATTAATTGTCATTTTGGGATTTAGAGGATTTAGAGGGAGGTGCCATGGCAACGGATTACGACACACCGCGAAAGCAAGATGAAGAACTTCATGAAGAATCACTTGAAGAACTCAAAGCTCGCAGAGCTGATGCTCAATCTGGACAAGTAGATATAGATGAAGAAGAAGCGGCTGAAAATCTAGAACTTCCAGGTGCTGATCTCTCTGGCGAAGAGTTGACTGTTCGAGTAGTTCCAAAGCAAGAAGATGAATTCACTTGCTCAAGATGCTTCTTAGTTCATCACGCTTCGCAGCTTGCTAAGGGCGAGGGCGCAAAAGCAATCTGTAAAGATTGTGCTTAATTAATGCTCTGCAACATTTAATACTTTAGCTAATTCATTCGCTCTATTGGTGCTAATTAACCAGTAGGGCGTTTTATCTTTCGGGTCCCGCAAATCTATTTTAATTGCGCTACTTACCCAGAATCTGATCTGTAGATAGCTTGCAGGATCTGCATCTACGCCACGAATTCTCTTGAACTCTTTAAAATCCAAGGGCACGAAATTATGAATAAAAGCCCGCTCAATAGCAGCCGGACCAACTAAGAGCCAGCCCTTGGTCAGAGTTATTCTCAAAGAACTTTTCTGTTCGGCAATCACTAAGAGAATTAATTGGATAGCCGAAATAACTAGCGCACCGGTAATTCCAAGCGCTGCCCAAATCGCGAGCGAGAGGGAGCCAGCCATAAAAATAGCGAAGCCCCAGAGCCACCAACTCCAACTTAATTTCTCCTGAAAAATTGGGGTGCCATAGTCCAAATCTTTATGCCGATTGTTTTTTCCCACAGGCGCACGCTACGGCATGCCAGTAATGAATGTTTGCACAAACTTAATCACGGGTTAGGCTTCACTCATGAGTCGCGTTCCTAGTACGGTGCCACCCGAGGGTTCTCAAGTACCGCCGCGTCATCCAAAGGCTCCTGAACCAGGAACAAAAATCCCGTCACACTTCGGTCATTGTTTCGGTTGTGGAGAGTTGCACCCAACCGGATTGCATCTTGTTGCGCATGCCGGCGATGGCCAGAATTTAACAGCAGTATTTACCGTTACTGAAAATCACCAAGGTGCACCAGGACTTGCACATGGCGGACTTCTCTCGTTGGCATTTGATGAGGCGCTTGGAAAATTGATGTGGCTAATTCGCTCTCCGGCAGTTACTGCAAGGCTTGAAACTGATTTTCTTCTTCCGGTCCCAATGGGAACAACTCTGCACATAACTGCAGAAATTACGGGGCAGGTAAACCGAAAAGTTTATTGCAGCGCAGTTGGGAGACTTAATAGTCCTGATGGGCCGATTGCAGTTCGGGCAGCCTCACTCTATGTAATAGTCCCAATGCAACACTTCCTTGATAATGCACCTAAGGAATATTTAGCTCACGTCACGGCTCATCCAGAGCTATTGGCCTTCGTAGATCCCGAGTTTGAAATTAATCCATGAGTGTTCAGGTTTTAATTACCCGCTTAGATAAATCGATCCCACTGCCAAGTTATGCAAAACCCGGTGATGCTGGTGCCGATTTAACTGCGCGAATTGATGTAACGCTTCAACCAGGAGAGCGCGCTTTAGTCCCAACTGGTATTTCAATTGCGCTACCAAATGGCTATGTAGCACTTGTTCATCCAAGATCAGGACTTGCGATTAAGCATGGAGTGACGATGGTTAATTCACCCGGAACTGTAGATGCCGGATTCCGAGGCGAGCTCCAAATTATCTTGATTAATCACGACCCAAAGGAAGCAATTTCATTTAAGAAGGGCGATCGAATTGCTCAACTAGTAATTCAGCAAGTTGAACGTGCCAATTTCGTCGAAGTTGAATCCCTTCCAGGCTCAGATCGTGGTTCTGGCGGTTTTGGATCTACTGGAGGAAAAAGTTAATGCAAGAAGAAGATAAGGCAAAAGTTCTTACGGCGCTTGGTGGAAAAAAGGGAATTATTGACTCCACAATCCCATCGATTATTTTCTTACTCACATATAACATCACTAATAATTTAAGGGTCTGTCTCTATGTCTCGCTAGCTACTGCTGCGCTATTGATGTTCTATCGATTAGTTAAAAAAGAATCGTTGATGTATTCGATATCTGGGTTTATCGGTGTCGCTTTCTGCGGTTGGCTGGCCTGGAGAACTGGCGAAGCAAAGGATTATTTCGCTCCCAGCCTCTGGAAAAATTCAGCGTTCATGCTTGTTTACTTGGTCTCAATCCTGATTAAGTATCCGCTTATTGGTGTTCTACTTGGTCCGATTCTTGGTGAGAATTTGAGGTGGCGCAAAGATCCAAAGCGCTTGGCGGCATATACCAAGGCAACTTGGATCTGGTTTGCACTCTTCGCAATTCGACTAGGTGTGCAATACCCACTCTTTATGGCAGATCAATTAAATGCTCTCGGAGTCGCTAATATTTTTCTTGGTTTCCCGCTTTACCTGGCAACTCTTTGGGGAACTTGGATGGTTATTAAATCCGTCCCAATTACAAAAGCAAGTTAGGTATTAGCTATAAAACAATCTTTGAGTAGTCGTTCTGCTTCAATTGTCGCGATAAAGAGAAGTTCATCTCCGGCAGAAAAAACATCGTGAGCATGTGGAGTAATTACTTGGCCATCGCGAACAATTGCCGCGAGGGTTGCATTCTCCGGAAGCTCAATTTCTTCAACAGTTCGTCCTAAACACTTTGCCTCTTCTGGCAGAGTTATCTCAACCAGGCTAGCTTCACCCTTTTGAAGCGAGAACAACCGCACCACATCGCCTACCGAAACCGCTTCTTCAACAATTGCAGAGATGATTCGTGGGGTAGAGACCGAAACATCGACGCCCCAAGAGGAATCAAACATCCACTCATTCTTTGGATGATTTACTCGTGCAACAACTCGTGGAACTCCATACTCAGTCTTAGCTAAGAGCGAGGCGACTAGATTCACCTTGTCATCACCAGTAGCAGCGATTAAGACCTGACAAGTATCTAACTTCGCATTATCAAGAGATGAAATTTCGCAGACATCGGCCATTAGCCATTCAGCGTTTGGAACGCTCTCTATTTTTAGCGCTTTAGGATCTCGATCAATCAGAAGAATATTGTGGCCATTTTCAATTAATTCACGGGCAATCGAACGCCCAACATTTCCGGCTCCAGCAATCGCAATTCTCATATCTACTAGGCCTCTTCCGGAGATCTTGCCAAGGTGTCTTCAATATTCTTAATTTCGTGATCAGTCGCCATGACGTGCACTAAATCGCCCTCTTGAAGAGCTGTATTTTCGGTTGGAATCATTCCGCTTCCCAGGCGAGTGATAAATGCAACTCGTGCTTTAGTTGAGGATTCGATAAGTGAAACTGGCTGTCCGAACCAATCATGATGTAAATGAACTTCACAGAGTTGAACTTCACCACTTGCATCTCGCCACTCAGATCTTGAACCTTCTGGAGCCAGGCGTCGAATTATTTGATCTGTTGTCCATAAAACTGTTGCGACCGTAGGAATTCCAAGACGTTGATAAATTTCAGCACGCGCTGGATCGTAAATACGTGCAACAACTTTTTCTACGCCATAAGTTTCGCGGGCAACTCGTGCTGCCAAGATGTTGGAATTATCACCATTTGAAACGGCTGCGAATGCATCGGCCTTCTCGATTCCTGCTTCGAGCAAGATGTCGCGGTCAAAACCAACTCCAGCAATTATCTGGCCTTTGAAATTGGGGCCTAATCGGCGAAATGCTTCTTTATTCTGGTCGATTATCGATACTGAATGTCCGGCCGCCTCTAAATCAATGGCAAGACCAGCTCCGACTCGACCGCATCCCATAATCACTACGTGCACGAAGCACAACTTACACCCTTAAGGTTGCCCTATGGAATCCAACATTCGGAAAGAGGAGAGTTCGCTAAAAGTAGGCGACCGAATTACCGTAGAAATTGGACCAGTAGCACATGGCGGCCATTTCATTGCTAGACATAAAGGGCAAGTTGTTTTCGTAAGGTATGGAATTACGGGTGAAGAAGCCGTTGTAGAAATAACTTCAACCTCTTCAAAGTTGGCACGTGGTGATGCAATTGAAATCTTAAGGCCATCAAAGGATCGCGTGGTTCCACCATGTAAGTATGCGGTGCCCGGCGGTTGTGGTGGTTGCGATTTCCAACATATTGAAATTTCAGCACAACTTGAATTGAAGCGTTCGGTAATTCGTGAACAGTTCTCTAGATTGGGCAGAATTGAAATAGATTTAGATGTTTTACCGGCCGAACCAACCAGTGGACTGCACTGGCGAACCCGAATGGATTTTGCAATTTCAAAGAGTGGAAAACCTGGCTTGTATTCTGCTCGAAGCAAAGAGGTAACTGAAATTGATAGGTGTTTGATTGCTGTTGAAGCAATTAATGATCCAGCGATGTTCGCCAGAAGTTGGAAGGGCGATGATCGTCTTGAGGTTGCGGTCTCAAGTTCTGGTGAAAAGAATGTTTCTCGTGGTGGCCGCAGTATTTCTGGTCCAACCCAGTTGCATGAAGTAGTTGGGGAGCATACATATCAAATTTCTCCAACATCTTTCTGGCAGAGCCATAGCGCGGCACCTAAAACACTTACGAAATTAGTTATGGATCTAATGGCGCTGCGCCCAGGCGACCAGGTCTGTGATTTATATGGTGGCGTTGGGCTGTTCACTGCACCGATGGCAGAAGATGTTGGTGATATCGGAAAAGTTCATTTAATTGAATCTAGCCATCGAGCAACCCAGGATGCGCTTAAGATTTTTGAGAAAGTAAAGAACGTTGTTGTTCATGCCGGTCGGGTTGAACAGAAGTTGCCATTGATAAATCGGGTGGATGTAATTCTTCTTGATCCACCGCGGACTGGTGCGGGCGAGATGGTTGTTAAGCAGATGATTGCGAAGAAGCCCCGAACAATTGTTTACGTTTCTTGCGACCCAGCCTCGCTGGCCCGCGATGCCAGGGCGCTCGAGGAGGGTGGATATCACCTAAATCACATCGTTGGCTTCGATCTATTCCCGATGACTCAACATGTGGAATGTGTGGCTCGCTTTTCTCTCGGTTAAGATGCGCCCATGAGTAAAAATTCTTTTAACGCAAAGGTTGAAATCGAAGTAGCAGGTAGCAAATACGAGATATTTGATATCACAAAATTGCCAGCCGCAGACAACCTTCCCTTTAGCTTAAAAGTTTTATTAGAGAATTTACTGCGCACCGAAGATGGCGCAAATATCACAGCCGCTCAGATTGAAGCGCTTGCAAATTGGAATCCAGATTCTGAACCAGATACCGAAATTCAATTTACGCCAGCGCGCGTAATCATGCAGGATTTCACTGGTGTTCCATGTGCAGTAGATCTAGCGACAATGCGCGAAGCAATCGTTGAACTTGGCGGAGATCCAGCGAAGGTGAATCCACTTGCACCAGCAGAACTAGTCATCGACCACTCGGTAATCGCAGATAAGTTCGGCACAAATACTGCCTTCGAAGAGAATACAGATATCGAATACCAACGAAATCAGGAGCGCTACCGCTTCCTTCGTTGGGGACAGAGCGCATTTGATGAGTTCAAAGTTGTTCCACCCGGAACCGGAATCGTCCACCAAGTAAATATTGAATACCTAGCTCGCGTCGTAATGACAAGAAAAGTAAATGGCGTTCTACGCGCTTATCCAGACACAGTCGTCGGAACCGATTCACACACAACCATGGTTAACGGCCTTGGGGTTCTGGGTTGGGGAGTAGGCGGAATCGAAGCCGAGGCAGCTCTTCTCGGACAGCCAGTCTCAATGTTGATTCCACGAGTTGTTGGATTTAAGTTAAATGGACAGCTTCCGATCGGAACAACCGCAACAGATTTGGTTTTAACAATTACCCAAATGCTTCGTAAGCATGGCGTAGTCGGCAAGTTTGTGGAATTTTATGGTCCAGGTGTTACAGCGCTTCCAATGGCAAATCGAACAACAATCGGAAACATGTCTCCGGAATATGGTTCTACTTGTGCAATCTTCCCGATTGACGAAGAAACAATTAAATACATGAAGCTCACCGGACGCACTGCAGATCAATTAGCTCTGGTTGAAGAGTATGCAAAGCGTGTTGGTTTGTGGCACAACCCAGATAAGTCACCAAGATTCTCGGAAACTCTTGAACTTGATCTTGCAACAATTGTTCCTTCTATCGCCGGACCAAAGCGACCACAAGATCGAATCGAACTTTCGGACTCTAAAGATTCATTTGAGAAAATACTTCCTTCTTACTTCACAGAGAAGACTGCAAAATCAGCAGTCAATATCTCGCTTAACGGTAAACAAACATCTGTCTCAAATGGCGCAGTTGTTATTGCCTCGATTACATCTTGTACAAATACTTCAAATCCAAGTGTCATGATTGGCGCAGCCCTGCTTGCGAAGAAGGCCGTTGAAAAAGGTCTGCGCAGTAAGCCTTGGGTCAAGACAACTCTTGCACCGGGATCTAAAGTCGTTACTGACTATTACGATCGCGCCGGTTTAACGCCTTATATGGATGAGCTCGGCTTCAACTTGGTTGGTTATGGCTGTGTCACTTGTATTGGTAACTCTGGTCCACTTCCAGTTGAGATAAGTAAGGCAATCAATGAGAACGATTTAGCAGTCACTGCAGTTCTTTCTGGTAACCGAAACTTTGAAGGTCGTATCAGCCCAGATATCAAGATGAATTACTTGGCTTCACCACCACTAGTTGTTGCATACGCACTTGCTGGAACCATGGATCACGATTTTGAGAAGGATTCAATCGGCAACGATAAAGAAGGTAAAGCGGTATTCCTAAAGGATATTTGGCCAACAACTGAAGAGATTCAGAACGTTATTAATTCTTCAATCTCTTCAGAGATGTTTACCAAGGATTATGCGACTGTCTTCGAGGGCGACCACCGTTGGAAGTCACTTGCCACACCAACCGGAAAAACCTTTGAATGGGATTTAAAGTCAACCTATGTGCGCAAGCCACCTTACTTCGAAGGTATGCCACGCAATCCAGAGCCAGTAAAGGATATTTCTAAGGCTCGCGTGCTTGCAGTTCTTGGGGATTCAGTAACAACTGATCACATCTCACCAGCCGGAAATATAAAAGCAGATTCACCAGCCGGTAAATATCTTGCAGAACACGGAATCGATCGCGCAGATTTCAACTCATATGGATCTCGTCGCGGAAATCACGAAGTAATGATTCGTGGAACCTTTGCAAACATTCGCCTTAAGAATTTACTGCTGAATGGCGTAGAAGGTGGCTTCACTAAAAACTTCCTAGATGGCGGCGCTCAAGCAACTATCTACGATGCATCAATGGCATATCAAAATGCAAAAATTCCATTAGTAATTCTTGCAGGTAAAGAATATGGATCAGGATCATCACGAGACTGGGCAGCTAAAGGAACCGCGCTGCTTGGAGTAAAAGTGGTGATCGCAGAATCTTTTGAACGCATTCACCGCTCGAACTTAATTGGAATGGGAGTTTTACCTCTTCAATTCCCAGCAGGCCAGAACGCTGAATCACTTGGCTTAACTGGTGACGAAGAATTTGCAGTGGTCGGAATCGAAGCGCTAAATACTGGGGGAATTCCAAAGACACTTAAGGTTGTTGCGGGCGACAAGAGCTTTGATGCGGTGGTCCGAATCGATACGCCGGGTGAAGCAGATTACTTCCGCCACGGTGGCATCATGCAATATGTGCTCCGTTCACTGCTCTAAAAATATCGGCTTGCTCTAGACTACGGTGATGTCAAAGTATCTGGAAAAAATAAGCGCGCCATCTGATCTGGCGAAGCTTTCATTTCCGGAGCTATCCGAACTTTCAGCAGAGATTCGAGATTTCTTAGTCGAGAAAGTTTCAAAGAGCGGTGGCCATCTTGGGCCAAACCTTGGTGTTGTCGAGTTAACGATTGCAATACATCGAACATTTGAATCCCCAAAAGACACAATTATTTTTGATACCGGCCATCAGAGCTATGTTCATAAATTATTGACTGGTCGCATTGCAGGTTTTGATAAGTTGCGCCAACGTGGCGGCGTTTCAGGTTATCCAAATCGTGCTGAGAGCGAACACGATGTTGTAGAAAATTCACATGCATCGACCGCACTTTCGTGGTCGGATGGAGTTGCCCGCGGTAATTTAATCAAAGGTGATCTCGACAAGACTGTTGTCTGTGTTGTCGGAGACGGCGCACTGACCGGTGGAATGTCATGGGAAGCACTAAACAACATCGCATCTAGCGAAGATTTGAAGTTAGTAATTGTTGTCAATGACAACGAACGCTCTTATTCACCAACTATTGGCGGGCTTGCAACTTATCTCTCAACTCTTCGCACAACTAGTGGCTATGAGAAATTCTTGGATTGGGGCAAGGGTGTTCTTGAAAAAACTCCGGTCGTTGGTGGCCCAATTTATGAGACTCTGCACGGAGTTAAAAAAGGAATTAAAGACATCGTTGCCCCGCAGGGAATGTTTGAAGATTTAGGCCTCAAATATGTTGGACCGATCGATGGTCACAATATTGAAGCGATGGAAAACGCACTAGAGCAGGCAAAGAATTTTGGAGCCCCGGTTCTGGTCCATGTGATTACTGAAAAGGGACGCGGCCATGCGCCAGCAATAAATGATTCTGCCGAGAAATTTCATGCCGTCGGAATAGTAAGTCCAGAGACTGGAGTGCCAGTTGCTAAAAATGCACCAAATTGGACCAGTGTTTTCTCTGATGAGATCTGCGAGATTGGTGCAAAGCGCAGAGATGTAGTTGCTATTACCGCAGCGATGCTGGGGCCTACCGGGCTTGATAAATTTGCCGCGAAATACCCAGATCGTGCATTCGATGTTGGTATCGCCGAACAACATGCAGCGACCAGCGCCGCAGGATTAGCCTTCACCGGATTGCATCCAGTTGTTGCGATTTACTCAACTTTCCTAAACCGCGCATTTGATCAACTGCTACTAGATGTTGCACTGCATAAAGCTGGCGTAACCTTTGTTCTAGATCGTGCTGGCATAACCGGTGATGATGGACCTTCGCATCACGGTATTTGGGATCTAGCTTTAACTGGAATTGTTCCAACCCTGCATGTCGCTGCACCTAGAGATGGTGCGATTCTTCGTGAGACTTTAAATGAAGCTCTTAGTATTTCGGATGCACCTTCATTGATTCGTTTCCCTAAAGGACCGGTAGGAGCTGACATTCCGGCATTCGAGCGCCGTGATGGCATCGATGTTCTATACCGTGGGGAGAGCGCAGATGTTCTTCTGGTTAGCGTTGGCGCAATGGCAAAGATTTGTGTCGAAGCGGCATCTCAGGCATATCGCGAAGGCGTTGGCGTAACCGTGATTGACCCACGTTGGGTTAAGCCACTCCCGCAGAGTTTGCTAACAATGGCGCAACGTTATAAGTCAGTTGTCGTTGTTGAAGACGGAATTCGCCATGGCGGAATCGCAAGCACAATCTCTGAAATGTTTAGAGATGCTGAAATTAGCGTTCCAATTCATTCAATTGGTGTGCCTCTTGAATTTATCGAACATTCAAAGCGCGGAGAAATCATGTCCGATCTTGGAATAACCGCTCAGAACATTACGCATCAATTAGTTTCCTGGAGCAGCTCGCTAAAGGATCAAATAAATGGAGATGTTATGCCAGCGAAGCAACTCCCGCTGGATGAAAAACCTGGCCGGTAACTTCGCTACTTATTCCTTCGCGATCTAAGTAAGGCAAAATTCCACCAAGGTGCAGTGGCCAACCGCAGCCAAGCAACATACAAATATCAATTTCAGCAGCAGTAGAAACTACTCCCTCATCCAGCATCATCTTTGCTTCGCTTGCTAAAGCTTTAAGTGCGCGGATTCGAACTTCTTCAGATGTTGAAGCCTTTGATCCACCCTTAATTAGCGCTAGTGCGGCAGGGTTTGCGGTCAATGCGCCCTTATCGTCCTTGATATAGAAAGTCTTGATTCCTTGAGCTACGAAGGCCTGCATAGTTGGTGAGATTCGATAGCGATCACCAAGGTTCTTGTGAAGAGTTTCGGCAACATGAAGTGCAACACCAGGTCCGACTAAACCTAACAATTCGAGTGAGGTCATTGGAAGTCCGAGAGGCTTCATTGCGGCATCCGCAACATCTGGTGCGGTGCCTTCATCGATTGCATCGGTAATTTCGCCCATAAATCTTGTCAGCAGACGATTAACCACGAAGGCAGGGGAGTCCTTAACGATCACCATAGTTTTCTTCAACTCTTTACCGATGTTTACTGCAGTAGCAGTTGTTGCATCATCAGTAGCAGGTGTTCGCGCAATTTCAAGAAGTGGCATGACTGCTACTGGATTAAAGAAGTGGAATCCGATTACGCGTTCTGGATTAGCTAGCCCTTCGGACATCTTTGTAACTGAGAGCGAAGAGGTGTTGGTCGCCAAAATACATTCGACCGAAACAATCTTCTCGAGCTCTTTAAATAACTTCTGCTTAAGTTCTAGCTCTTCGAAAATTGCCTCGATCACAAATGATGCATCAGCAAAGATTTCTTTATCGGTAGAGCCAGATACAAGTGAGCCCAAACGTGCAGCAGCCTCGGCGCTCATGCGCTTCTTCTCCACAAGTTTTGCTAGTTCGCCGCGAATATAGGCGAGACCTTTATCGACGCGCTCTTGATCTAAGTCAGTGATAACAACTGGAACTTTGAGATTGCGAAGCATAATTAAAGCGAGTTGGGAGGCCATGAGACCGGCTCCGACAACACCAACCTTGGTTACCTTTCGGGCAAGTGCAGGCTTTGGTGCGCCCTCAACTTTTTTGCGCTTCTTTTGAATTAAATTAAATGCGTAAAGTGATGCACGAAGTGGGTTGCTCATAGCCAAATCTGCAAGTTCGGCATCCTCGGCATCGAAGCCAGCACTCAGGGAATTAGTGCGAGCTGCAGCAATTAAATTAAGCGCCTTGGTTGCTTGAGGGATTTCTGCTCCACCATATTTTTTGGTCACTGCAGCTTTGCCAACTGCAATTGCTTGGTTCCAGGCCGCTTCATCTTTCGTGTGGTCTGCTCGCTCTATTTTCTTTGAGCCATTTAAAACCGCAGCTGCAAATTTAATTGAGTTTTCGAGAAAATCAGCAGGTTCAAATACGACATCAGCAACGCCAAGCGCAAGAGCATCCTTAGCCTTCAACATTGTGTTGTTGTTTAATGCATTTAAAATAATAACTTGAACTGCATTTGCCGGTCCGATTAGCTTAGGCAGAATCGTTGCTCCGCCCCAGCCCGGAACCAATCCGAGGAATACTTCTGGCAGACCTGTGAAAGCGGTCGAGGCAACACTTCGATAATTGCAATGAAGCGCCACTTCTAGGCCGCCACCAAGTGCCAAACCATTTACAAAGGCAAAGGTCGGCTTCTTGCTCTCACCAAATCTACGAAATACATCATGGCCCAATTTTCCGATTGCTTGCGCCTGCTTGATATCGCTTAAGAAAGAGATTCCGGATAAATCAGCGCCAGCCGCAAAGATAAATGGCTTACCAGTAATCGCAATTGCGACAGATGAACTTGATTCAGCAACTGTAATTGCATCATTTAGTGCTGCTAATGAATTAGGGCCAAAGGTATTTGGTCGGTTGTGGTCGAAACCGTTATCCAAAGTAATTAGCGAGAGAGTTCCGGTATGACCGAATGGCGCAAGATCGATTTCGCGAACGTGGGCCGCTGTTACGACCTCTTCTGGTGCGCCTTCTGGCAACTTAAGATCGCTCATTATTTTGCCGCCTTTCCTGAACCAGTGAAGTGTGGGTTCTCCCAGATGATGCTGCCGCCCATACCAAGTCCAATACACATTGTTGTAAGACCATATTTAACTTCTGGGTGCTCTTCAAAACCGCGAGCCAAGTTGATCATTAAACGAACACCGGATGAGGCAAGTGGATGCCCAACTGCGATAGCGCCACCGTATTGATTAACTCGGGCGTCGTCATCAGCAATCCCGAAGTGATCAAGGAATGAGAGAACCTGAATTGCAAAGGCTTCATTTATTTCGAAGAGACCAATATCCGAAATAGATAGGCCAGCTTTGGATAGCGCCTTGATTGTGCTTGGCACTGGTCCATATCCCATGATCTCTGGTGCAACACCTGCAAAGGCAAAAGAAACTAACTTCGCTTTGATTCCAAGTCCAAGTTCATTTGCTTTAGATTCACTCGCAAGAATTGCAGCAGTGGCGCCATCATTTAAACCAGCCGCATTTCCCGCAGTCACATTTCCCATTGCTCGAAATGGTGTCTTAAGTGCAGCGAGTCCTTCAACTGTAGTTCCTGGTCGAGGTGGTTCATCAACGGTTGCAACGCCCCAACCGAGTTCCACTGAACGAACTGCAACTGGAATTAAATCTCGTTGGATTTTTCCGGCTGTGTAAGCCGCAGCAGTTTTATTCTGAGATGAAACCGCGTACGCATCGGCGCGAGCTTTTGTTAGATGTGGAAACTTGTCATGCAATCTTTCGGCGGTCATGCCCATTTGTAGAGCATCGGTATCAACCAATTTTTCAGATAAGTAACGCGGATTTGGATCTATACCTTCGCCCATCGGATGGTTTCCCATATGTTCCACGCCACCTGCAATTGCAATGTCATATTGACCCATTGCGATAGCACCAGAAACAGTTGTCACTGCAGTAAGTGCGCCCGCGCACCAACGATCGATTGAATATCCTGGAACGCTATCTGGAATTCCGGCGAGCAAAGAAGCGCTTCTACCAATGTTCATACCTTGATCACCGCTCTGAGTAGCGGCGGCAATTGCAACATCATCAATTGCACTCGGAGAAACTTTTGGATTTCGCTCTAATAAACCGCGAAGCGTCCGAACCATGATGTCATCTGCTCTGGTTTCAGCATAAAGACTTCCGGCCTTACCAAAGGGGGATCGAACTGCATCAACTAGGACAACGCGCTCACTCATGTGGGACTCCTACTTCTGACAACTTAAGAATGGTTGGTATTCCCGTAAGGTTACTCGCCAGTAGGTTAAATTGGAAGCAGCGAAAGCGCCTCCTTACCCATCCCTGATTCTGCGCTAATTCCCAGGGTGCAATTCCTGGTCAGATGCTCAAGTAGCTTAAATACACTTCCCACATGAAACGCCACGTGATCGTATGGGTGGGAATAATTATTGCCTCCTTAATCCTTGGTGCGATTACTAGCGCGAGGATTGACGCAGCCGAGGATGACTTACAGTTAAAAATCACTAGCGTTGAAACGCCTAAAGCGCATGTCACATCATCTGGCGGAGAACGTGGGGCAGCGATTGCCCGGCTTGATAATGACAAATATTTATTAGGTGGTGGCAAAGAAGGATTTGCGATTTATCTTTATGATGCAAAAGCTAAGAGTGAAAAATTCTTAGGTCGAGTAGCGAATGTAAGCCAGAGGCAAGATGATTCGCGCTTTGCAATTACAGATATAGGTATCCTTTCGCAGAGTAGGAATCTTGTCGATGTAGTTGTTTCATTTCCGCGATATGACAGAAAAAGCGAATGTGTCTCGCTGGTCTTGGGCTCCTACCAAATTGATCTGGATAAAAGAGCAGCGGTAAAGCCAGAGGGCATCTGGTTCACCAGCAAACCTTGCGTGCCAGTCAGAGCGGTGCAGCATGCAGCAGGGCGAATCGAAGTCATTGATAAGTCGAGCGTATATTTAACTTTGGGCGATTTAGGTTTTACCAAGATTAGTAGCGTTAAGGCCCGAGGCGATTTAGGTTCGGTGTTTAAGGTCAGCAGCTCCAAGGTCGAGAAAATTTCTTCAGGACATCGCAATCAACAAGGTATTGCGTTAATCGGAAGTGATTTGTATGCATCTGAACATGGGCCTCGAGGTGGGGATGAACTCAATCTAATTTCAAAAGGAAAAGATTATGGTTGGCCAGCAGTAACTTATGGTGAGCCTTATTCAGCGGGAGATTATGTAAAGCCCACTGCAACAGGAAGTCACGACGGATACGTCAAGCCTCTGAAGTATTGGGTCCCATCAGTTGCACCAACCGAGTTGGTTCTGCTTCCAGAAGGAAATGGTTGGGGCAATTGGTCATCCCAATTAGTCATGGGAACTTTAATAGAAACGTCACTTATTTTCATTGAACTCAGAGATCGAAGAACTGTTGGCCAAGTCCTAAAAGTTGATGTGGGAGAGCGGATTCGTGATCTAGAAATTAGTAGCGCTGGTCAAATTGTGGCTACTACAGATAGCGGAAAGCTGCTCTTTATCGAGAACTAGGGCTTTGGTGAAAATCCCATCAGATCAATATCGCCTTGCGCATTTGCACGGACCAATATGCCTTCGCCAGAATCAAGAGTGATGCCGGTGATTGCTGAAATATTTACCGCATGTCCAACAAGAACTAGCAAACCTCTGGTGTTTCGGTGGCTAACAATTCGCTTCTTTGTTTCAATAGTTTGCTTATGGTTTTCCAGATCGGATTCCCGGAAAAGTGAATCAAGATTCTTGTTGAGTTTTACTCTTCCAATGCCGAGTAATTCTGCAGTTTCTCTTGTCCGACACCACCTGCTTGATTCAATGCTATGAATCTTCAAATTTCTTTGCTCTAACCATTTTCCGATATCACGTGCATCCTGGTGACCCTCATCAGATAGATTGCGCTGGGTAGTGCAATCACCCAGGCGGAATCGCTGTGGATCACCGACTCCGGGCGCAAGTGTGTGGCGCATCAACAACACGTAACCCTTTGGATTTTTTCCTTGCAATTTATCCCAGATCAAGGAATCTTTTGCGACTGCACTTTGGGGAGAGAAAGATGTCATGAGTGCAGCAACAAGAAAGAAAGCAATCTCTCTAAAGATCCTGTTTCTTGACACTTTGTTTATTCCTCAACCTCTTCTGGAACCACTTCTGGAACCACCTCAATGATCAGTGGCTCTATTTCGCCCAATATGGCGGCTATCGGCGCAGCTACGAGATCTATCTGCCAACTTCTAGCCCCAAACTCTGCCAATTCGGCAGATACGAATCTTACGCGATCAGAAATCTCGACTGGGGGTGTTGGCCAACAAACTCTTCGAACCGCTTCTGGGGAGATTAGATTCTCGGCCGGCATGAAGTTTTCGGCGGCACATTCAATAACAGCAGCTCTAGCGTGTGTAAGGCGGGCATAGCCAAGTGGATTGCGAGACTGCCACATCTTTGGTGCTGGCAATCCTTCTGATGGCATTCGCAATTTGGGAAGTTCGTCGCCCTCCAAGAGTTGGGCTTCTTCAAATAACGCAAACCACTCTTCAAATGGCATCGAAGTTAATCGAGTCCTGCGCAATAACGCTTTCTTGAAATCACCAAAGCCTTTAGGTGGCTTAGTCGCAATCAAGACCAAGGTTTCGTCATTAAATACTCGACCCGGGGCTAGATCGATTTCTTTTGCGAATTCATTTCGTGCGGCCCAGAGTGCGCGAATTATCGCAAGGGCTTTGAGATCTCGGATTTTGTGAATCCCAGAGGTCCGGCGCCAGGGGTCTTTTCGTGGTGGCGGGGGAGGCGATTTCAAGATCGCGGCAAAATCTTGCTTTGCCCACTCTAATTTTTTGTTTGCGACCAATAGTTTTTCAATTTCATCGCGAAGTTCAATTAGAAGTTCAACGTCAAGGGCTGCGTAATTTAACCATTCAGGGCGCAGCGGACGGAGCGACCAATCTACGGCGCTATGTTCTTTTGCAAGAGTTACATCAAGTAATTGCTCGGTAAGTGGGCCCAAACCAACGCGCTCGCAACCTGCAATCCGGCCAGCTAATTCGGTATCAAAAATTATTTTGGGATCAATTCCAACTTCGCGAAGACAGGCAAGATCTTGGGTTGATGCATGAATAATCCACTCTTGATCTGAAAAGGCTTCACTCATCTCTGCCCAATATGGGCTTTCACCAACTGCGATTGGATCAATTAAATGTAGACCGCCACCTCTGCGTTTTATTTGGATTAGGTAAGCACGGGCTGAGTACTTATAACCAGATGCCCGTTCGGCATCAATTGCAATTGGTCCGCTTCCTGACTTTAACTGCGAAAAAACTTCACCAAGATCTTCTGAGGTTTCAATTAGTTTTGGAACGCCACCAATTGGTGCAAGGAGTGGTTCTGCCATTATCTACTGCGACTTAGCTGGGTGACACCATCTGGAATTGGTGCGAGCCCCGCTGACATTTCTAAAAGTTCGACCCAAGCCTTTATGTGGCTAGCAATATTTCCGCCAGAGGTTGGCGTCCAAGAAGCTCTGACTTCTAATTCGCTATCTTCTTCCAAATTCTCGAGCGTTCCAAATGAAGCGCTAGCAACTTTAGTTACGGTTCCGCTTGGCGCTGTGAAATCACAACCATTTGCTTTGAGTGATTCCATTAACCAGGTCCATCCAATGTTGCAGAGCATGGGGTCGGCTGCCATTTCGTTATCTATTGCTGCTCTTACAAAAGTTACACATCTAAAGTTGCCAGACCAACCCTCTTGGCCATCTGGATCATGAAGTAGAACGAATCTTCCAGTTGCGGCATCTTCTAAAACATCCGCAGTCATCGCAAATGCGAATGGTGCAAGTTTTTGTGGAGCCGGAACTTCCTCTAGGAGGATTTCCACCCGAGGCTTGATAGCGCGAATTTGAGCAATAATTTCATCAAAATTCTCGGCCATGTGAAAATGGTAAGGCGTTGCCAGAGCTATCAGGTGAAGGCGCGAGCAATAAATGAGGTGGCATGTATTAACCTCCTCCAATGGCTTCGATACTCGCGCTACTTTCTAGCATTCTCTGGGGGACTGCAGATTATCTAGCCGGAAATATGACTAAGCGGTATAAAGCCATTGCGGTTACTGGTGTATCTCAAGCATTTGGTTTGCTTACTGGAATTGTTTTAGTTGTTGCAACTGGGTCTTACATTGCACCGAATTTAAGTTGGGACGGATATTTACTTCCAGCAGCTGGCGCTGGCATCGCAGGATTTTTTGGACTTGTCTCTTTTTATTCCGGACTAGCAACTGGGCGCATGGGAGTTGTTTCTCCAATAAGCACGATGAGCGCTGTGATTCCATTAACTTTTGCATTTATTTCAGGTGAGCGCCCAACTGCAATTCAAATCTTAGGGATGAGCATCGCACTACTTGGTGCTTTTTGCGCTTCAGGGCCGGACATTGTTAGTGGCCTACCAATCAAGCCACTTCTCTATGGACTTGGTGCGGCACTTGGCTTTGGAATTGCCTTAACACTTATGGCGCAAGGATCAAAGACAAGTTCGCTAATGACAATGACATCGATGCGGGTTATTTCAGTTTCCATGTGCATACTTATTGCACTTCGCTTTAGAACTGTAGGTGGTTTTAAATTATCTGATCTCTGGCTCTTGGTTGTGATTGGGATGACAGACTTTGCTGCAAACTTATTGCTCGGTGTTGCAACGACAAAGGGTTTAGTCTCAGTCGCAATGGTATTTGGTGCGCTATTCCCAATAGTAACTTCGCTTCTAGCCTTTAAGTTCTTAAAGGAACGACTTCATAAAGTTCAATACCTAGGAATTTTCTTTGCAGTGGCTGGTGTTTCTTTAATCTCAATTGGTTAATTTCGAATAAGTTTTAAGAAGGTTTCACCATCTACTTTCTCACTTGATTCAACTGTGAAATCCCG
>JNSL01000037.1_pt1 | contig 27400 bp, 19 predicted proteins | sample 210691 | NCBI WGS metagenome assembly JNSL01 (sample SAMN02808685, study PRJNA238866) | freshwater metagenome | biome: fresh water; feature: freshwater reservoir; material: water; isolation source: water column of the freshwater reservoir Embalse de Amadorio in Spain | place: Spain: Valencia ...
CCAAGTGATGGTGAGACGACTAGGACCGAAGGGCCTGCGCGAGTTCTTCGAACTCGGCGACCAGCTTGTCCATGTCGGCTGAGGTGTGAGCCAGCGAAACGAGCCACTGCTCATCGAGTCCGGGAGGTGTGATCACGCCCCGATTGACGCCCCACAACCAGCTCAACTCGGCCATCAAGAAGTCGGTGTTCTTGAAGTCACGATAGTTGCGCACGGGGGTGGGAGACCAAATGATGGCCCCCTTCACGCCAAAACCAATGGTGTGGGCGGGCAGTTCGTACTTGGCAATGATGGCGTCCATCTTGGCCAAAGCCGCCGTGTTGATGGCTTCAGCATCGGCGAGCGCTTTTTGCGTGCAGAGCTCATCGACGGCAACCATGGCTGCGGCCACAAGTGGATTGCCATTGTAGGTGCCGAAGTGAGCCATACGGCCGTCAACGACGGCGTCCATGTACTTCTTCTTTCCGCCGAAGGCTGCCACGGGCAAACCGCCACCGATGCTCTTGGCGAGCGTCACGAGGTCGGGGGTGACCCCCACGCGCTTTGACGCACCGGCCACACCGGCCGTGAGACCGGTCTTCACCTCGTCAAAGATGAGCGCAATCTTGTACTTATCGCACAGCTTGCGAACGCCCGCGAGGTAGCCCTTGTCGGGCAGGATGATCGACAGGTTCTCGATCACGGGCTCCACAATGAAGCACGCAATGTCTGAGTGCTCCTTCATGATCTTCTCCAGGTAGGGAAGGTCGTTGTAAGGCACCACGTACACCGTTCCCGGCACCGCGTCGATGGGGGCATCGGCGATGGGGGCGTCAGCCGGACCGATGTCAGCCAGAGCCGGCTTCACCGAGACTTGAAGCGGGTCGTAACCACCGTGATAGCCGCCCTCGATCTTGATGACCGCTTTCTTCTTGGTCACCGCGCGCGCCACGCGAATGGCGTACATCGTCGACTCGGTGCCCGAGTTGGTGAAGCGGAGCATGTCAAGACCAAAGCGCTTCTTGAAGCGCTCGGCGACGTCGGTTGCCGACGGCGACGGTGTCACAAAAAGCGTTCCCGTTTTGTCGAGAGCTTCTTTGACGTTCTTCACCACGAGCGGGTTGAGGTGCCCGACCAACATGGCACCAAAGCCCATCGACATGTCGAGCAGCTTGCGACCGTCGACGTCGGTGAAATAGGCGCCTTCGGCCGAGGCAATCGAGATGGGATAAGGGTCCCAGTGCTGAAAGCTCGAGGTCACACCCAAAGGCAAAACCTTGCTCGCTACCTTGTTGTGCTTTGCCGACTTAGCCGTCGCGGAAGAGAATTTCTTCCACTCGGCAGCCAATAGTTTTTTGACCTTAGCGTGGTCAATCGGCTTGGACGTTGCCGGGACGTTTCGCCAACCGGCGGGATCATGTGCAGGGACGTTATTCATCATTATCAGCTCCAAACGGCGATGTTTGAATCCCTTTATCCCCTCCATCCTAGCCGGTCGGCGCCGAGCACGCTTTTCCCCCGTTGCGACTCGGAGCATTCTCTCGGGCGGAACGAGAGAAGAACACCGCCACTATTCCCCCGTCTGGCCGGTTCATCGAGTTTCGTGAACGTGGCACCCGCCCGTAGGCTCAGCGAATGAGCATGCACGGTCATGGCGGGCCCCTGGGGGGACGATCTCGAGACGCACGCGTGCAGCGCGAACTGAACGCCAGCGCCCCCGAAATTCCACACCTGTTTCGGCGCATCGTGGGTCTGTTCTCGGCCTTTCGCGCGCCACTCATTGCCACCGCCGCGCTCGTCATCACGAGTGCTGGCCTTACCGTCATCCCGCCGCTGCTCATCGAGGTCGCCTTCAACCAAGGGCTCTTTCCCGAAACGGGTGGACCAAACCTTTCGCTGCTCGCGAGCATGGTGGTGCTCATGATTGCCATCTGGATTCTTTCGGCAGGATTGGGCGTGGGCCAGACGTACCTCACGCAGACCGTGGGCAACAAAGTGATGGGCGTTCTGCGCGTTCGCCTGTTTAGCCACCTACAGTCGATGGAGCTTGCGTTCTTCACGCGCACCAAGACCGGCATCATTCAGTCGCGCCTGCAAAACGATGTCGGCGGAGTGGCCGGCGTGCTGAGCAATACGGTCTCCACTGTGCTCGGCAACACCGTCACCGTGCTGGCCGCATTCGTGGCCATGCTGATCCTGTCGTGGCAGCTCACCCTAGTGGCCGTGATCATGCTGCCCCTCATGGTGATCGCCCAACGCCGGGTGGGCCAAGTGCGCGCGCGCATTGCGACCAAGACGCAAGAGTCGCTGAGCGAGATGACGGCCATCACGCAAGAAGCGCTGAGCGTGAGCGGCATCCTGTTGGCCAAGAGCTTCTCGCAGCAGGGCGCGGAGGTGCGGCGCTACGACAACGAGAACAAGGTTCAGATTGGCCTGCAGGTGCGCCAGGCCATGTCGGGCCAGTGGTTCTTTGCGATGGTGCAGATCTTCTTGTCATCGATTCCCGCCGTAATCTATTTGGTTGCCGGCTACCTGATTGCCGGTGGCGTAGACGTGACCATCGGAACCATCGTGGCGTTCACCACGGTGCAGGCGCGCCTGCTGTTCCCGCTGATGAACGTGATGCAGGTGGGGCTCGATCTGCAAACCTCGCAGGCGCTTTTTGCCCGCATTTTTCAGTACCTTGACCTGGTGCCCGCCATCGCTGACGCGCCCGACGCCAAAACCGTCGACCCGGCCAAGGTGGGCCGCATCGAATTCGACCGGGTGACCTTCAGGTATCCCGGAGCGGGGGAAGACGAAACTCCCACGCTGATCGACGTGTCACTGAAGGTAGAGCCCGGGCAGTTCGTGGCGTTCGTGGGTCCGTCCGGCTCGGGCAAGACCACGCTGTCGTACCTCGTGCCGAGGTTCTTTGACGTGGAGTCGGGGCGCGTGATGTTTGCCGGCACCGACGTGCGCGAACTCACGGCCGACTCGCTCATCGCCAACATCGGAATTGTGAGCCAAGAGACGTACCTGTTTCACGCCACGATTGCCGAGAACCTGCGCTATGCAAAGCCGGACGCCACCGACGCCGAGTTGATCAAAGTCGCCAAGGCGGCCAACATTCACGAGACCATTGCCACGTTCCCCCTGGGCTACGACACGCTCGTTGGCGAACGCGGGTATCGATTGAGTGGTGGGGAGAAGCAGCGCGTGGCCATCGCGCGCGTCCTGCTCAAAGACCCGAGCGTGCTCATCCTTGATGAGGCCACGAGTTCGCTCGACACCGTCTCCGAACGCATTGTGCAAAAGACGCTCGACAAGGCTGCGCGCAACCGCACGACGATTGCCATCGCGCACCGACTTTCGACCATCGTCAATGCCGACATCATTTATGTGATTGATGCCGGCCGCGTGGTGGAGCAGGGCACGCACGCGCAGCTCATGAAAAAGAAGGGCCTCTATTCGAAGTTGGTGGCCGAGCAGGATTCCGTGGGCAACAGGCCCACACGCGATGCCGCCCCGCGCAGCACGAGCGCGCCGGCGAGCGCGCGTGCGCCAGAATAGAACCTGCCGCTCACGGCTCTGCCCTCCCTCTCCTCGTAAGGACGCACCTCGTGGAATACACGCAACTCGGCTCACTTCCCGTCTCCCGCATTGGCTTGGGCTGCATGGGCATGTCGCACATCTACACCGGCCACAAGCAGCCCGACGCCGACTCTATTGCGGTTATCCACCGCGCGCTCGATCTGGGCGTGACCCTCATCGATACGGCCGAGATCTATGGGCCCGAGAAGAACGAAGTGCTCGTGGGCAAGGCCATCAAGGGTCGCCGCGACAAGGTGGTGCTGGCAACCAAGTTCGGACTGCGCTCGAACGTGGGGAGACCCGCTCCCGACAGTTCACTCGAGAACATCCGTGTGTCCATCGAGGGCTCGCTCAAGCGCCTCGACGTTGACTACATCGACCTTTACTACCAACACCGCGTGGACAAGACCATTCCCATCGAAGACGTGATGGGCACGCTCGTGGACCTCATTGACGAGGGCAAGATTGGTCACATCGGGCTCTCTGAGGCCGGCCAGGCCACCATCCGGCGAGCGCATGCCGTGCATCCCGTGACCGCGCTGCAATCGGAGTACTCCCTCTGGACGCGTGACGGCGATGACGGCACGCTGGATGCGCTGCGCGAGCTGGGCATCGGCTTTGTGCCCTATTCGCCGCTCGGTCGGGGCATGTTGTCAGGGAAGATCACCTCGCGCGACCAGCTCGACGACAACGATTGGCGGCTCTCCAACCCCCGATTCGTTGAGGACGTGTTCGATGAGAACCTACGTCGCGTCCAGGAGATTGTTGCGGTGGCCGCTGAGGTGGGTGCCACCCCGGCTCAGGTGTCGCTCGCTTGGCTACTCGCCAAGGGTGCTGACTGGGTGCCCATCCCCGGCACCATCCGCATCCCGCATCTTGAAGAAGATCTCGGTGCCGTGGATGTTGCTCTCACTCCCGACCAAGTTGCCCGACTCGACAACATCACCCAGCCGCTGGGCGATCACCACGGTCCGACCCAGATGGCGATGTTCGACCGCTAATCGTCCACCGGGGGGCGCGTAACGATATATCGTTAAGAATGCAGTCATTCCCCTACCGATTCCATGGAGGTCATCATGAGAGAGTCCTGGTTTAAGAATTCCGACGGCGCGCGGATGGGTGCTTCGGCGTGGGAGACACTCGACGATTTGCGCAAGCAGTTCACACGGAATGTGGACATGCGCATGAAGCGCGGCGATGTTCGTGCCGCCATCCTCCGGCTCCTCACCGAGTCGTCGATGCACGGTTACCAGATCATCCACGAGATTTCGACGCGCAGTGGCGGAGTCTGGAAGCCCAGCCCCGGCTCGGTTTATCCCGCGCTTCAGCTTCTTGCCGACGAAGGCCTGGTCGCCTCAAAGGAGTCCGCGGGAAAACGCACGTATTCGCTCACCGATGCCGGTCGTGCCGTTGCCGAGGCTGACGCGGCAAAGCCTGCCCCGTGGGCAACGGGCAGCGACCGTGAGCCCGGTCCCCGTGGAGCCCTGGCCATGGCAGGCCTCACCGTGGCCCGCGCTGCCGCCGACGTTGCCCGCAAGGCCAAGGAAGACAAAATTCTCGAGGCCACGAGCGTTCTCGACGAGGCCGCGAAAAAACTGAGGGCGTTGTTAGCGCAAGATTAGAGAGTGGCACAATCCAACTCCGGCATCGCTAGCGAACCCATGACCGCGCGTCGAGCGCGCTCGCGTTACCGACGCATCATTCGCTTTGCCGCTCGGCAACTTGTGTCAACGTGGTGGTTTGAGCTCGCGCTGCCCCGCATGGGCCTTCGCTCGATTTCGGCACGAACCCGCACCCGTCGGCTCACCCTGATCGCGCGCCGGTTTCACGGGCTCGCCCTCGGCCTCAGTGGCCTCATGATCAAGCTCGGCCAGTTCATGTCCACGCGGCTTGACGTGCTTCCGCCCGTCATCACCAACGAACTGATTGGCCTGCAGGACGAGGTCCCGGCCGTGCCGTTCGACGCCATTCGCGCACTGGCCGAACGCGAGCTGGGCGTTCCGCTCGAGACGGCGTTCAGCTGGGTCAACCCCGAGCCGCTGGCTGCCGCCTCGCTCGGCCAGGTACACCGGGCCGTTTTGTCGGAAAGCGACCAGGAATTCACCGGCCTGAAAGACGTCGTCATCAAGATTCAGCGCCCGGGCATCGACACGGTGGTCGACATCGACCTTCGTGCACTTCGCAGGGTTGCGGGATGGCTGAGTCGCATTCGCCTCATCAACCGTCGCGCTGACATGCCCCGACTGATGGAGGAGTTCGCCGCCACATGCCTCGAGGAAATTGACTACCTCAACGAGGGCGCCAATGCCGAGCGGTTTGGTCAGAACTTTGCCGACAACCCGCGCGTGCGCGTTCCCGAAATGGTGTGGGAGCGGTCAACGCGGCGCGTGCTCACGCAGGAAGACGTCACCGACATCAAGATCACCGATCTCGACGGTTTGCGGGCTGCCGGCATCAACCCGCACGACGTTGCCGACGAGTTTGCGCGCATCATGCTCGACCAGGTGCTCATCGACGGCTTCTTTCACGCCGACCCGCACCCGGGCAACGTGTTCGTGCAGCCGCTTCCGCCGGCGGACGGCCAGACCGCCCCAAACTGGCGGCTGACATTTATTGACTTCGGAATGATGGGGCAAGTGCCGGCGGGGCTCGCTAAGGCGCTGCGCTCCACCCTGATTGCCGCGGCCTCGCGCGACGGCGCCGGCATGATCGAGGGCATGCGCGACGTGGGAGTGCTCATGCCGAGCGCCGACACGGTTGAACTGGAGCGCGCCTTCGTCAAACTCTTCGATCGCTTTGGTGGGCTGGGCTTTGCCGAACTTCAGAAGGTCGACCCGCAGGAGTATCGGGCCTTTGCCCGCGAGTTCGCGGACGTGGTTCGGGCGCTCCCCTTCCAGTTCCCCGAGAATTTCTTGCTCGTGGTGCGGGCCCTCTCGCTCATCTCGGGCATGTGCAGCTCGCTCAACCCCGAGTTCAACCTCTGGAACGCCGTTGAACCCTACTCGGCCAAACTGGTGCGCGCCGAGGGCGGCAACGTGGTGCGGGCCTTCCTCAGCGACGGCCTCTCGTCACTTCAACTCGCGGCCAAACTGCCCAAGCGCATCGATGCCCTCATCTCGCGCGCAGAAATGGGCCAGCTCTCGGTGCGGTCCCCCGAACTGGAGCGGCGCACGCGCATCCTCAACCGCACACTGCGTCGCGTGATTTCTGCTGTGCTCTTTGCGGCCCTCTTTGTGGGCGGACTCATCGTGATCGATCGCATCGAGACTCTCGGCATCGTTCTGCTTGCCGTCTCGAGCTTACCCCTGTTGCACGCCCTCTTTGCCGGCGTGTTCTCGCGCCGAAGCCCGTTGCCCTAGCGGCCCTCGGGGTTGCCCATCGCGGCCATGGCTTCTTGGCTCGTCGCGGGACCCCGCAAGAGCTTTGCAGCTCCCACGGCAACAATGGCGCCAACACAGGGCCCGAGCAGGTACACCCACCAGGTCGAAAGATCACCCAGGGCAACGTCAGGCCCAAAGGCGCGGGCTGGGTTCATGGCGGCACCCTCGAAAAGGCCACCCATCGTTCCCCACGCAAGGATGTAGGCGCCCACGGCTAGCGGAACAAACTGTCCGTTGAGCTTTGGCCCATTGGCAATGCCCAAAACCATGAGAACAAGACCGAAGGTAATAATGGCCTCAAAGCCGGCGGCAGCCCAGAGGGCATCAGGTTGCGGGCGCGTCGCGGCCAGGTTGCCGGCCGTGCCAAAAAACGCCAGCGCGGTGAGAGAACCCGCCGCTGCCGCCGCAAACTGGACGATCCAATAGGCGCCGGCCATCAACCACCCCATGTCCCCTCGGAGCGCGAACGCGAGGGTCATTGCGGGGTTGAAGTGGGCAGAAATGTCACCCAAGAAATAAATGGCTGCCGTGAGCCACAGTGCCGAGATCAGCGACAGGATGACAACGTTGGCAAAGGGAGGGATTCCGCCGCCCCAGGTGTCCAACGTTGCAGCGCCACCCGAGAGCACAAACGTGAGGCCGTACATGCCGATGAACTCGGCAAACAGCCGGCGGAACCGAGTGGTCTTGTTCCCCCAGTCCGCGCTGAATTTTGATCGACCGCCGATTTCATCAATCAGCTGGTCTTTAGCCTTTCTCGTGTCCGCCATCTATTTGGTTCCCGCTGACTTTTTTGCAGCCACCTTTGCCCCCGCCTTGGCGGGAGATTTTGCGGCTGTGCTCGGCCTGTCCGGGTGTGTCATGTTCAGGGGGACGACCACTCGGTCGTAGAGCTCTTCGGTTACGCCGTTGGCAAGCGCTGCCTGCTTCAGCGTCAACCCATGATCGATGGCGTAGTGCGAGATCACGGATGCTTGGTCGTATCCGATGATGGGCGAGAGTGCGGTGACCATCATCACCGAGTTCTCAATGTTCTCCTGAATCTTTTTGCGATTCAGTTGCGCCCCTTCAATCATGAACTCCCGGAAGTGATCCGCCATGTCGCCCAAGATTAGCGCGGAGTGCAGGTAGTTGTTGATGAGGATGGGCCGGAAGGCGTTGAGTTCAAAGTTGCCCTCGGATCCGCCCCACTGCACGGCAACATCCGAGCTCATGATCTGAATGCACACCATGAGCATGGCTTCGGCCTGAGTGGGGTTTACCTTGCCGGGCATGATTGACGAGCCCGGCTCGTTCGACGGCAAGATGAGCTCTTGCAGTCCGGTCCGCGGACCTGATCCCAGCCAGCGCATGTCGTTGGCAATCTTGAACAGGGTCACAGCGGCAAGCTTGAGGCCGGCGTGCGCGGCCACCAGTTTGTCCAGCGTTCCCTGCGCGGCAAACTTGTTGCTTGCCGTGCGGAAAGGGTAGCCCGTCAGCTTGGCAATGACCTTGGCAACATCGTCGCCGAAACCTTCGGGGGAGTTCAGGCCCGTGCCAACCGCGGTGCCGCCCATAGCCAGTTGCAAGAGACCGCCGCTGAGGTGCTCCAGCTGTTCAATGACTTCGGCGAGCGCCGATGCGTAGCCCGACCACTCCTGACCCACAGTCAGCGGAGTGGCATCTTCGAGGTGCGTGCGACCAATCTTTACTACCGTGTCCCACTTGCGCGAGTTTTTCTCGAGAGCTTTCTGCAGCTTGCGCAGTGCGGGCAAGGTCTTGGACATCACCATCGTGTACGCCGCAATGTGCATTGCCGTGGGGAACGTGTCGTTGGACGATTGACCCATGTTGACGTGATCGTTGGGGTGGATGGGCTCCTGAGCTCCGAGCTTTCCGCCAACCAGCTGGATGCAGCGGTTAGAGATGACTTCGTTGACGTTCATGTTTGACTGCGTTCCCGAACCCGTTTGCCACACATAAAGAGGAAACTCCGTGTCCAGCTGAGCCGACGTTATTTCGTCGCACACGCGCTGAATGAGCTCGCCCTTCCACGCGGGGAGGCGTCCAGCACGCGTGTTCACAATTGCGGCTGCCTTTTTGACGAAACCGTAGGCGTGATAAACCTCATGCGGCATCTTGTCGTGACCGATATTGAAGTGCTGAAGCGACCGTTGCGTCTGAGCACCCCAGTAGCGATCGGCGGGGACCATGACGTTTCCTAGGCTGTCAAACTCTTTGCGCTCGCCCGTGGCGCTAATGCCGATGGGCAGGTTCAGAATCTTCGGAGCGGGCGTGGAATCCGAGTTTTTCGGCATGGGGTTTTTCTCCCTAGTTATTCGAATATTTATGCAAACGCAGTCTAGGAGAATCTGTAAAAAGTTTTCAAGCCCTACTTGTGCCTGTCGAGATCAGATTCATTGAATTGGTCTGCGGATTCTGCTCTACTGGAGGCCAGAGCAAAGGAGCTCCCGATGGCCCAACAGCCCCCCGCGCCCAATCTGCGCTACTGCTTCACCATCCGCGCCGAGGTCGATGACTGGATGGAAGTAGGGGCTAGCGGAAGCGGCACCCTCTACTTCATCCCAATAACCGGTGGCCAGGTGCGCGGCGAAGGATTCGACGGCAAGGTTCTGCGCGGCGGTGGCGACTGGGCCACCATGCGCAGTGACAAGGACGTTCTCGAGGTTGAGGCCCGCTATCAGATCCAGCTCAACAACGGTGTCGTCATCGACATCGTCAACACCGGACTCACCCGCTACGCGAAGCCGGGAACCCTTGAGATTGAGTACTTCATGACACGTCCGCACTTTCGGGTCGCACACCCCGACTACGACTGGATGACGAAAGCGGTCTTTGTGGGACAGGCCGACAGCAAACCGGATGCCACCGAGATTCACATTTTTGAAGTTGTGAACGGCGCGTGAGCGAGGCCGCTTCGCCGCTCGACAGGTCGGCCGTCGAGCTTGCCCGAGCAATTCGAACACGTGAAATCTCACCCAGTGAGGTGATGGAACTCACCCTCGAGCGCATCGACGCCCGCAACCCGGCGCTCAATGCCGTGATTTGGCTCGACTGCGATCTCGCGATGGAGTCCGCGCGGGAATCTGAACGGCGAATTTCTTCGGGTGAAGACGTGCGTCCCTTCGAGGGAGTCCCGTTGCCACTCAAGGACTTCGTCAACGCTGTGGGCCAGCCCAACACCATGGGCTCGCGCGCCATCGACGATGCGCCAGCGCAGAAGGATGAAGTCGTCGTGAGCCTCTTTCGCAACGCGGGGTTCTCGTTCGTGGGCCGCACCAACACCCCCGAGTTCGTCACCCTGACCGACACCGTCAATTCGCGATACGGCGCCACCTACAATCCGTGGAACTTGGAACGGTCGGCCGGCGGTTCATCGGGCGGTGCCGGGTCTGCCGTTGCGGCAGGACTCGCCACTGTCGCACACGCCTCCGATGGCGGTGGCTCCATCCGCGTCCCGGCATCCATGAACGGTCTCGTGGGGTTCAAGCCGAGCCGCGCCCGCGTGCCCTCCGACTTTGGGCATTGGTTCTTCGCCTCAACCGATGGCGTGCTCACGCGCACCGTGGGAGACTCGGCAGCACTATTGGATGTCCTCGCGCCGGGCGACCGCACCGGCTGGTTTGCGACGCAGCCACCTGTCCGACCCTTTGTTCAGGAGCTTCACCCGGCAGAACCGGGTCTGCGCATCGGCGTCTTGTCGCTGGCGAATGTTGGTGTCGACGTTGACGATGACTGTGTTGCGGCGGCCGACCTTGCGGCTCGCCACCTCGAATCACTCGGCCACCACGTCACCACCGTGGATGCCTTCCTCTTTGATCCGCCCACGATTGGGGCCTTCGTGGGACAGGTGATGAGCGCTTACCTGGCGAACACCGACATCACGGACCCGTCGCTGTGCGATCCCTTCATCCAACATCGACTCGACCAGGCTCGTGCCTTCACGTCGGTCGACTATGTGGCTCTCGAGATGGGCATTCAGTTGCAGGCCCGTCGCGTGGTGGCGCAGTGGGGCGACCAGTTTGATGTTTTGCTGACCCCGACCATGGCGACCACTGTGCCGCCGGTCGGCCAGGTTTACGCCGAGGCCAACGAAGACCCGGCCGGCGAGCGCATTCTGGAGAGGCGCACGGCCACCTTCACCATTTCGGCAAACCTCTCGGGGCTGCCGGCGGCATCTTTGCCGGTCGGCGTTGACCGCGACGGCATGCCCGTGGGCGTGCAGCTGATCGCCGGGCCCGGCGACGAGGCAACACTGTTTCAGCTGGGCCACAGTCTCGAGCAAGAGTTCCTCTGGCACCAGCGTCGACCGCCGATTGCTTAAGACGAATGCTCCGAGGCCGGCAAGCGGTGCCCCGGAGCATTCGTTTCGATGGATGGACTATTTCTTGCCGGACAAGACCGGCTCGTCTACCTCGTTCATGTAGCCCTCTTTTTGGTCCTGCGCCTTGGCGTATTCCGGCTGGAACCGAACGCTGGCATAGTGCGATGCCTTCTCCGCTTCCTCGGCGCGCTTACCCAGATCGGCGGTGTCGCCAAATCCGAGAACATCACGAGCCAGTTGCGTCAGAGGCCCATCAACCTGGTACTCCGTGCGCTGCATGGTGAGGAGGTTGATGAGGTAGAGCGGCGTTCCATTAAACTTCTCAAACATCTCGTGGCGAGCGCCCCATTCCGTGAGGAATCGCTCGCTAATCTGCCGGAAGATCTTGATGCGGTCACGGGCACTGATTTCAGAACCACGGAGCGCTTCTTCGAGCTTCGGCCCGATGTACGGGTCGTCCAATTCCTTCTTGGTCGGCTGAATGACAACTCCTCGACCGCAGAAGTCGATCAGAAGGTTGACCATCTCGTGCTGGTTTTCGAGATAGTGAGCGCGACCAAAATCAATAAAGATGTTGTTCGGCTTGTACAACCCACCCGGGGTATGGAATCCTGTCTCCTCGGCTGCGATCATGAAGGCGCGACACGTCTCGCGGAACCGAATCAACTGAGCCAACTGTGACTGAACCAACGGGTTCGTTGCCGTACCCAGCGACTGAGTGATCAGCAGGGCAAGGCCAACCATGAGCTCAGCATGCACAACCTGGCGAATCTGAGTTTCGAGGTGAACCCAGTCGAATTGGCGCTGTGGGTACCATTTGGCGTGGTCCGGGTTACCAATGTGCTGCACCTGATCCCACGTAATGAGCACGTCATCGAAGTACACCATGCCATCGAGTTCATCACCGATGGTGGCCAACGGGTGGTCGTAGGGATCAGCGTCGGGCATTGCGCGTGACTCACGTGCCACGACGGAGATGCCCGGCGTCGCAACAGGAATGAGCGCATAAATCGTCTGCTCAGACGTCTGCCCCGGCCTCCACAGGTTGCCAATCAGAAGGTGGTTCACAAATGGAATGGACGTGCCAATGGCCTTCCATCCGCGAACAATGATGCCTTCGTCGTTTTCTTCGACAACGCTCAACATGGGTGTTTCAGACATCGCATCGTCGCGGCCACGGTCATATTGAACATCGAGGAACATTGGTGAGATCGCGTGATCAAGACTCGTCACCATGTCCCACTGCCGCTGAATGTTGCCCGTGAGGTCGCGTTCACCGTTCTTGAAGATTGAGTTTCCCGCCCACGGTTCTTGATCGTCCACCTGGGTGAACATGACAACGTTCATTCCAGCCGGCGGTCTGGTAAAGATGCCGCCTTTGAAGTGTCGGAACATGAAGTCCGCGTAGTTGCGACGACGCACGACGTCTTCTTTGGATCGGGGCAGGAACCAGTGCATTGACTGTCGCTCCCCGTTCTCATCGATAAATGTGCACACATCCTGAAATTCAGGATTGAGGTGCATATCGTAATACTCGGCGATTGCGTGAGCGTAGCCCTTTGTCTTGGGGTGGGTGGTGACATCCTCAATGATTTCGCCCCCCACATAGACTTTGCGACCGTCTCTGAGTGACTCAAGGTATTCTTTTCCGGTTCTCATGTGAACCCTCCTCAATAGTGATCATCGCCCGCACGGGCGCTCATCACAGAATGCCGGGAGAGGCGTTAACGAAAGAGAAACATGAGCGCGACCGCCCGATTTACTGACGGAACTGTCATTAGGGACGCAAGATTTGGAAGAGATCTCGGGTTGCAGCCGACGGAACGAGGCCCCCTTCGGCCAAAGTGGTCTCGCAGCGACGATACGCAGCTGTCACCGCATCGGCGTCTCCGATTGCGTCGCTCACGCGCATAACCATGCGCCACGCTCTCTCCGAAAACGGGTCTCGGACGAGGGACGACTCTGCGAGATTTTTGGCTTGTTGGTAGCGCTGGGCCTCGAAGCAGATTGCGGCCCCGGAAAGACTTGCGTTAACAGTCTTTTCCAAGAGCAATAATCGACGATCGTCAGCCCATGAGGACTCTATTTTGGGCAGGTACTCACCTTTCTCCAACAGTGCCAGCGCACGTTCGAGGAGCTCAAGTTTCTCGTCGCCCTGTAACCTGTTGGCCTCGTTCAGAAAGTTTTCACATTGAATCGATTCGCTTGACATCGACACCGTGCCGGAAAAAGACAGGACCTCCCCCACAAAAGACGGTCCAACGCCTGCCGGCATCACTTCACGAAGCCGATGAACCGTTTGGCGCAGGTACGCGCGCGACGAATCATTTAGTTCGCCGTCAAATAATGCGTTGAGCGCCTCCGAACGGGTCACACTGTGATTCGGCGCCGTCGCTAACAGGGCAACGAGGGCAAGGCTCTTTGCGATGCGCGGCTTGACGATTTCCCCTTCGACCTCAAGTGCGGTCTCGCCAAATTCGTGGAGGAGAACCGAGACGTGATTTTGGTTTTCCTGCACGGAATGACGACCGATAAGTGAGCGTCCGAGTTCATGCCACTCAGAGTCCGTGTCAGTCTCAATATCAAGACGCCTAGCCAGCACGGCCTCAAAATCCGCGAGGGCTAGTAAGAGTTGATGATGAGAACCCTGCTGCTGGGAGGCACTGAGCGCCAAGTCTGTTGCGCTGTCAGCTCCGTCCGAGTTGCCCGCCCGCCATTCCGCCTCTGCAAGATAAACAGCCGCCGCGGGGAGCTCGATGATTCTCTGAGCCCCGACCATACTGTGTACAGCGCGCCGGAGGGACACGAGCGCGAGATCGTCCTGGCCGCCCTCAAGGAGGTTGGCCAGCCCCCGCCACATATCAACCGCCTCGTTGATGAAGTGGTAGCGTCTGTCACTTGCCTCATCGACCTGATCAAGGAGAGTTAGCGCGCGTTCTGTTTTGCGTCGCAAGCGGAGTTCACATTTCACTTCAACAAGAATGCTGAGCCACTCGAAGAGCACTGAACCGCTCGCCTTGATGTGCTGCCGGCCAATCGTCAGAGTGTTGAGGGTTTCATCCACCCGCTGCAGGTCAATCATGAGTTCGGGCCCGACAATGCCGTGCAACCAGCACAGGGAATGTGAATGATTGTCAGACTGCGCGTAGACATCAAGCGCTTGCGTTAATCGGCCGCTGGCGCGCAGGAGACCGATTCTCCAGGGGGAAGACACTGCCACGGCCCAGAGAGATTCAGGCTCCTGAGCCATTTCCTTCAAGCGACCATGCGCAAAATGAACCCTCATCACCAGTGCGTCGAGTGGTCCTCCGGTGAGATTGATGCCCTTCTCAAATTCGGCGACGTAGTCCTCATTCACGAGTGTCATGAGGTACCGAATAGCGCCCATCTCTGGGCTCCGTGGCGCATTAGCCATCACTGATTCCATGTCGGGAATCCGATTGAGGTGCCAATAGGCCCAAGCCATCATGCTTGCCCCGAGTGCAGACGTTGACGCAAATTGGTCGCGCTTTTTCGCTTCCGCCAAAGAATCCGAAATGGCACAAGCGAGGCCGTAGTCTTCACGAGATATTGCCAAAAGGAGCTGCGGCAGGGCGAGGCTGAGATCCTGCTCCCCGAAGGCACCAACGAGTGCACCCAACCAGCGATCCGCGACCGCGAAATCAAAACGGTCGATAATTCCTACGAGAACCTGCTCTGCGGGAACGTGAGCCTTCTTGAGGTCCCCCGCCAGAATGTACTGTTCAACGGCCTCTTCGAGGTGTCCTTCGCTCAAGAGCAAATCACCGTAGACAGAACGCCGAGTAGCGACCTCGTCCGGTTCTCTCCGGTCAAAGAGTGCCATTAAGTACTCGCGAAAGCGCGGGTGGCATAGCATTCCGTCGTTGCCGTCGGCCCAGGACACAGGCAAGTGTTTCGTTCGGAGCGACATGAGGAGTCGTATGGTGTGAACTTCCCCCAGCGCGGCTGCTCTCCTTGGGGTGACCTCATCAAGCAGCGAAGTCCCAATCAGGAATTCGCGTTCATCGGGTTCGAGTCGCTCGAGGATCTGTGATGACAGGTAGCCGTGAAGCGGGTCGGCCTCGCCACCCACACCCACAATGTTCTTTCGCGACCGCCACGATTCAAAAAGAACACCCGCGACCCAACCGTTGGTGACTTCCATGGCATGGCTGGTATCCACATCTGCCATCTCCATTTTTTGCAGAACAGTTGCGGCCTCGTCATGAGTGAAGGCCAATTCTCGTTCCCCGACGGAAGCAACCAAATCAACGCCGCTCATCATTCGAGAATCGATAGGGATATCCGAGCGACTCAAGAGCATAACTTTGAGTGAAATAGGTGCGTACCTCACAAGCGCCTCAATTACCGCCAGGGCCCCCGGCGACTCGATCAAGTGCTCAAGTCCGTCGATGACGAGGATGAGTGGCACTCCGTTCGTGGCATCGACAAGAAGTCCTGCTGCCTCATCGTGGGGAAGTCGAGAAGCAAGGACTTCGTTGACCAAACCTCGAACGCTAGCCACCTGTGTTTCAAGCGCAGCCTCTAGGTAGAGCAACAATCGGCCTGGCGCAGAATCAGCGCGATCGAGAGTGAGCCACGCAACGGGTGTGGTTCCCGACTGACACGCTTGAACAACGGCCGTCGTCTTTCCCGACCCAGCGGTTGCCGCAACAACAAGTATCTGACTGCCTCGAATCGTCTCTTGAATCAATTCGTTGAGTCTCGGTCGCTCCACCACATTGGCGCCAAGAAGGGGCTGGGAAATCTTGGTTCGGATTATTGACGGTGACGTCCGCGCAGGAGAGCCCTGAGGAGAATCTCTCTCTTGGTTATTCATGGGCCTCGGTATTTCGTTTCGGTTAACGGCGGCGCCGACATGCTGTATTCGAGAACCTAACTGGGGTCATCCGAATAATGCAACGACTACTTCATAAAGCCGAGAGTAAGGATTCACGTGTTCACTCCGATGCAACAAACTCCATCGCCCATTGATCCGCTCGCGTTTCGAGATGTCATCTCACACCTCATCACCGGAGTTTCTATCATCAGCACGGAACGCGGAGGCGAAAAGTTCGGGGTCACCGCGAGTTCTGTAACCTCCCTCTCGTTGGATCCGGCGTCCATTCTCGTTTGCCTCAACCAACGATTGACCATTGCGGATGTCATTTCTGAAACGGGAGTCTTTGCGGTAAATATCCTTGGCAAGGGTCACGGCGCTTTAGCCACACAATTTTCTCAGAGCCACGAAGACAAGTTTCGGGGCACTGCACTCACGACCGGCGACCTCGGAAACCCCCTCTTGACCGATGCACTCGCCAACCTTGAATGTCGCCTCATCGAAAGAAAAGACTTCGCAACCCACGCAATTTTCATCGCACAAATCGAATCAGCCTCGCACCGAGACGGCTCTCCTCTGGCTTACTGGCGCAGTACCTTCGGCAACTTCGCCGGAGAGTAATCCTGACAACCCTCTCACCCCAGAGCCGCGGGTTGCGCAAATACTCGAGAAATCACCTATGGTCGAACGGGTCGGTACACGGACCTCATGAGACTGTCCACGAGCCACGTCCGTCGCTCCATCGAGGGATTCACCGCATCGATGCCCTCGGCTGGAGCCTGTCGCAAGCAGATTCGTTGAATTGATCCACGGATTCTGCTCTACTGAAAGCCAGAACAAAGGAGCTCCCGATGGCCGAACAGCCCCCCACGCCCGGACTGCGCTACTGCTTCACCATTCGCGCGGAGGTCGACAGCTGGATGGAGGTCGGCGCAAGCGGCAGCGGCACCCTCTACTTCATCCCCATCACCGGCGGCCAGGTTCGCGGCGACGGGTTCGAGGGCAAGGTCCTCCACGGTGGCGGCGACTGGGCCACCATGCGCAGCGACAAAGACGTTCTCGAGGTTGAGGCCCGGTATCAGATTCAGCTTAACAACGGTGTTGTCATCGACATCATCAACACCGGGCTCACCCGCTACGCGAAACCGGGAACCCTCGAGATTGAGTACTTCATGACGCGCCCGCACTTTCGGGTCGCACACCCCGACTACGACTGGATGACGAAAGCGGTCTTTGTGGGCCAAGCCGACAGCAAGCCCGACGCCACAGAGATCCACATCTTTGAAGTTGTGAATAGCGCGTGAGTGAGGCGTCGTCTCCGTTGGACGGCTCTGCGGTTGACCTCGCCAAGGACATCCGCGACGGCAAGATTTCACCGGTTGAGGCCATGGAGCTCACGCTCGAACGAATTGATGAGCGCAATCCTTCCCTCAACGCCGTGATCTGGTGCGACCGCGAGCAAGCCCTGGCCGCGGCCCGCGACTCGCAGGAGCGGATTGACTCGGCCGCACCAATCCGCCCGTTCGAGGGCGTACCCCTGCTGCTCAAGGATTTCGTGAACGCGGTGGGGCAGCCCAACACCATGGGTTCTCGAGCCATCGACGATACGCCCGCCACACAGGACGACATGGTCGTGAGCCTGTTTCGCAATGCGGGATTCGCCTTCGTGGGTCGAACGAACACGCCGGAGTTCGTGGCGCTCACCGACACGATGAACTCCCGTTACGGAGCGACAAAGAATCCGTGGAACCTCGAGCGCTCTGCGGGTGGCTCGTCGGGCGGCGCGGGTTCTGCCGTCGCTGCCGGACTCGTCACCGTGGCGCACGCTTCGGACGGAGGCGGATCCATCCGCATTCCGGGATCGGCAAACGGGTTGGTGGGAGTGAAGCCAAGTCGCAGTCGTGTGCCGTCTGAGTTTGGACACTGGAACTTCGCCTCGACCGACGGCGTGCTCACGCGCACGGTTGCCGATTCGGCCGCGCTACTCGATGTTCTTGCTCCCGGAGATGCCGCGGGCTGGTTTGCCACCCGACCTCCCGCACGACCCTTCAGCCAGGAGCTTCGACCAACAGACCGGAGCCTCCGAATCGGAGTACTGTCCCTCTCCAATAGTGGAGTCACCGTTGACGACGATTGCGTGGCCGCTGTTGAGCTCACCGCCACGCACCTCGAAAAGCTCGGCCACAGCGTCACCACCGTCGATGCATTTTTCTTCGAGCCGCAAACCCTCGGTGCCTTCGTCGGGATTGTGATGAGTGCCTACACGGCGAACAGCCCCATAAGGGATCCGTCGCTGTGCGATGCGTTTATTCGCTTCCGGCTCGACGGCGCCCGTGCCGTCAACTCAATCGACTATGTGGCTCTTGAAATCGAACTACAAGCGCAGGCCCGTCGGGTTGTGGCGCAGTGGGGTGACCAGTTTGACGTGCTCGTGACGCCCACCATGGCGGCCACGGTGCCGCCGGTCGGCCAGGTCTACCACGAGGCCAACGAAGACCCGGGCGGCGAGAGGCTGCTGGAGCGGCGCATGGCCACGTTCACGCTTCCCGCCAACCTGTCGGGCCTTCCGGCGGCCACGTTCCCGGTCGGCGTTGACCGCGACGGCATGCCCGTGGGAGTGCAGCTCATCGCTGGGCCCGGCGAAGAGGCAACACTGTTTCAGCTGGGTCACAGTCTCGAGCAAGAGTTCCTCTGGCATCAGCGCAGGCCCGCCTAGCGCGTCTCGCTCATCCGATGGGCGATGAATTCACCAATGAAGACAGCCGCATTGAATGTTCCACGTGAGGGGACGGTGGGCAAGATCGACGTGTCGGCCACGCGCAAAGCACTCACGCCATGAACACGACCCTGCCCGTCAACGACCGGCCCGATGGGCGCTGAGCCACTGAGGTGAATCGCGGTGCTGAGGTGGGTGCCGATCCACTCATCGAGGAGCGCGTCATTCCCGAGGATGTCGTCCGTCAGAGACGCGAATGCACGAAACACTGCTGCGAAGGAAGCCGATGTCAACAAGCGCGCCGCCGTCCGCACACCCACGCGCATTCTCTGTCGGTCACTCTCGTTGTTCAGATAGTTGTAGTCGATCCGGGGCTGCGTGAGCGGGTCACCCGAGACGAGCGTCATGCATCCTCGGCCTTTCGGGGCCTGAAGCGAGACCATGACGTGATACTCATCTGCGCCCTCAGCCGGCTCCGAAGCCAGGTCAGGGTTCACCAGCAGCCTCAGGGGCTTCACGGAGAGCAAAACTTCCAGGTCTCCGTCGGGGTACTGACCATCCGCCCCGGATGAATCAAAATTGAGCGCCGAAGGGAAGGCGCATCGTTCGGCGGGGTCCACCAGGGGAATGCTGGCGTGCCAGCCGACAGACAAATTGGGGTGATCGCTGAAATCCTGACCGACCGGAAGGTCAGCCACCAGCGGTATTCCGCAGGTTGCCAGCTGCTCGTGTGGTCCGATGCCGCTGAGCATGAGCAGATGGGGCGTTGCCACAGCACCCGCCGCAAGAACTACCTCATCGGCATCAATCACTCCGTTGTCGGTTTCGACACCCACAGCTTTACCGTGCTCAATGAGCACACGCAGCACGCGGGTGTCTCCCATGATTCTCAGGTTGTCTCGCTGCCGAGCATCGGCGAGATAGGCCATTGCCGTGTTCACCCGCACGCCGTCAATGATGTTTGACGGCACCGCTCCCACCCCAATAGTGCGGGAGTCCCCGTTCTTGTCTTGCTCCTCGGGGAACCCGAGTTCCTTGGCCGCCTGAGTAAAGAGGCCAGCGAGTCCCCCCGATTGAGGCGGACGACGAAGCGTGAGTGGGCCCTGGTTACCGTGTACCGGCCGATCACCAAAGTCGAGGTCGTTCTCCAGTTTCTTGAGTAAGGGCAGAGCGCTCTCGTAGCTCCACTCAGGTCCACCCACCTGCGCCCACCCCGCGAAGTCACGGGAACGAGCCCGAATCACATAGCCGCCATTGATGGCACTCGACCCCCCGAGTATGCGGCCGCGCGGAACAATGATGTCCGACTCCGGTTGAAGCAATGCCCGATAACCCCAATTAGCGGCATGGCCGGGCGCAATGGCGGGGAGGGATGCGCCGTCACGAAGTTCGGCGGGGGTGTCGCCCGCAGAGCCGGCCTCCACCAGGGTGACCTCGCACGAGGGGTCCTCGCTCAGCCGTGCGGCAAGAACGACACCCGCTGTTCCGCCGCCCACAATGACGATGTGGTTCATGTGTGACTGAATCCGGGGAGCGACGGCGTCTTCGTGCCAAAGATCTCTTCAGCGCTCGAGAACGCCACGTCAAACGTGTCCATGAGATTAGCGTCGTCGTGCGCGAGCCACTGCTCATAGGCGGCCAGGCTTATTCCTAAGCAGGCCCCGGCAATCGTCTGTGGTGCGAGGTCATTGGGTAGTGTTCCCAAGCGTTGGGCAACATACTCGGCAATGACCTGTCTCCACTCCGTGTAGCGCAGGGTGGAGTGAGCCATCAGCGTGGGAACGTTCAGCAGAAGCCACATTCGGCTCCGGTGCATGGCGAGCTCGTGTTGAGGAAAGCGATTGAACTCAATGACCGCCTTCCGCAGCACCTCGAAAATCGGCAGTTCTTGATCCGCTTCGGAAAGTGTGGCCCTCATGTGATCGAGGAGGCTGTCAAAATCTCCCCAGGGAAGATCGTTCTTTGTCGGGAAGTATCTAAAGAGGGTGCGGCGACTGATGCCGGCCTCGCGGGCAATCTCATCAACCGTTGTTTCATCGAATCCTCGCTCGATAAAAAGCCGCAGCGCGATCTGGCTGAGTTCACTGTGAGTAGTTACGTGTCCCCGGCCCGGGCGTCCGGGCGCCGACGTGATGTCAGTCATCGCGACCCGCCCTTCATTGCTTCCTCGTCATCACACTATATTCACGTCTTTATTTTTGACACCGAGTGCCATTAGAATCAAGGAGGAATTTTCGCCCACCTAAGGAAGCTGAGCACTCATGAGTTTGTGGCCCTGGAAACAAAACCCCTGGTTCGAGACCGTATTGGAGGCTCAGCGGAGAACCCAGAAGCGTCTTCCCCCGTCGATCTATGCGGCGCTCATCGCCGGTAGCGAGCGGGGTCGAACGCCCGAAGAGAACATCGATGCATTTGCGCGCATGCAGTTCGCGCCTCACGTGGCGGGGCATCAGCCCACCCGGGACCTGTCAACCACCATCATGGGCATTCCCGTGTCGTTGCCGGTGATGATTTCGCCCGCAGGCGTGCAGGCCATTCGCCCTCAGGGTGAGGTTGCCGTTGCCAAGGCCGCCGCCAACCGCGGAACCATTATGGGGCTGAGCTCGTTTGCCTCGAAGTCCGTGGAAGAAGTGACGGCAGCAAACGAGAACACCTTTTTCCAGATGTACTGGACCGGATCCCGAGACGTCATGCTCGAGCGCATGGAGCGGGCTCGAGCCGCAGGAGTCAAGGCGCTCATTGCCACAACAGACTGGTCGTTCTCCATTGGGCGAGACTGGGGAAGCCCTGCCATCCCGGAAAGAATGAACCTCGCGGCCATCATCAAGTTCGCCCCTGAGGGTATTCGCCGGCCAAAGTGGGCTCTGGAGTGGTTCAAGGCCGGGCTACCGGATCTGACCGCCCCCAACCTGAAGTCGCCCACGGGCAAGGCCCCCACCTTCTTCAGCGCCTATGGAGAGTGGCAACAGACTCCCCCTCCCACGTGGGAAGACATCGAGTGGCTGCGCAAAGAGTGGGGCGGCAAGTTCATGCTCAAGGGCGTGACCCGCATCGATGACGCCAAGCGCGCGGTGGATGCCGGTGTCGACGCGATTTCGGTTTCGAATCACGGCGGAAACAACCTAGATACCACCCCCGCGTCGATTCGCTGCCTGGGTCCCGTTGCCGACGCCGTGGGTCATCAGGTCGAGGTTTTGCTCGATGGCGGCGTTCGTCGCGGTGGAGATGTGGCGAAGGCGCTTGCTCTCGGAGCGCGCGCCGTAATGGTTGGTCGCGCTTACCTCTGGGGGCTCGGGGCAAACGGTCAGGCCGGCGTCGAGAACGTTCTTGACCTTCTTCGCATGGGACTGGATTCGGCAGTGCTGGGCCTCGGCCACTCGTCAATCTCACAACTGAGCCGCGACGACTTTTTGATCCCCGACGGATTTGATGCAGTGCTGGGCAACAAGCCGGTGCCGCAGAAGCGCGCCAAGAAGGCTTAGCGCCGGGGCCGGCTCGGACCCCACGCACAGGCCCGGGGTCTTCATCTCAGAAGAAAAACCAGTAAGGACTTAAATCCCCATGCTCTCTCCGCGCAAGCGACCAGTATTGTTCCTCTCCACCGCGAGCATTGTGCTCCTCACGCTGGCTGGTTGCGCTCCGGCGTCGCCTGATGGTTCCGAGGAGGGTCCCATCAAGATTGGTGCGGTTTCCTCGCTTACCGGGCCAGCACCCTTCCCCGAAGTTCCCGCGGCGGCTCAGGCGGTTTTCGATCGCGTCAACGCTTCCGGGGGCATCAACGGGCGGCAAATCGAGTTCATCTCGGTAGACGACGGCGCAGACCCCGCCCTCGCGAGCAAGGCAGCCCGTCGACTGATTGATGAAGACCAAGTGGTTGCGCTGGTCGGCTCCGCGAGCCTGGTTGAATGCACCGTCAATTCAACGTTCTATGCCCAGGAGGGCGTGGTCTCGGTTCCGGGTATTGGCGTGGAACCGGCCTGCTTCGCATCAGCAAACATCGCTCCCGTTAACAACGGCACGGTTCAGGGTTTCGCCAACCTTCTCTTTTACGCCTCGGAGGAGCTCGGCAACACGAGAGTGTGCCCCGTCATCCTCAAGTCCCCCGGACTCACGGAACCCTACCTCGACCTCATTGAGCGCTGGGAGGAAGCCACCGGGAGCACCGCGCCTCTCGTCGACACCTCGGTGTCGTTCGGTGACGATCCCACGCCCGCAATCCTCGCGGTGCGTGACGCCGGGTGTGACGCCGTTGTCTTCAACGCGAATGAGCCCATCGCCGTCGCCTTCATGAACACCGTGAAGCGACAGGGCCTGCTTGAGGGCATTGACTGGCTCACGCTGACCTCGGCGTACTCGGAGAGTGTTGCCACCGAGCTCGAACGACAGGGCACTCTGGGCCTGTACGCGAACTCAGAGTTTCTTCCCTTCACCACGGACGACAGCCGGCTCGACGACTGGCGTTCCACGCTCAACAAGGCAGAGGTTCCGCTGACCTCTCTGTCGATGGGTGGATTCGTCAGTGCAGAGATCCTGGTTGACGTCTTGTCGAGCATCGACGGACCAATCACGAGGGAATCTGTCACCGTTGCGTTCACCACGATGTCGGAGATCGCGCATCCTCTGCTGGGCATGCCCTACGTCTTTGGACCCGGTGACGCTCACCTTCCCAACCGGTCGAGTCAAATGGTTCAAGTCACCGAATCCGGCTGGGTCACGGTACGCGGTTGGGCTGTGGGGCAGTGACTCTTCGCCTGATGAAACCGTGCCGCTAAGGATCTTCCCGTGCTAGACGGGGTGGTGGCCGGGCTCGTGTCCGGTTCCGCCTATGCCATTGTGGCGGTCTGCGTGGTGGTTCTTTACCGCCTCGTTGGTGTTCTCAATTTCAGTCAGGCAGCGTTAGGGGCGTTTGGCGCCTACGCGTGCTACTCGCTTGTCGAAGCAGGCCTTCCCCTGTGGTTGGCCGTCCTCGCCGGGCTCGCCTTTTCTGCCGGTCTCGCGGGGCTTGCTGGCTGGGCGCTCTCCCGGTGGTTTGGCAGTCCCACGGTCCTTGTGAAATCCGTCATCTCCGCCGTGCTCTTCCTCGTGGTACTCAGCGTGGGATATCGCCTCTTTGGCGATTCGCCTCGTGCCATGCCGAGTTTCGTCACCGAGACGACCCTCGATGTGGCGGGCGTGCGGGTTTCCGTCGCAACACTCATCGCCACCGTCGCGGCGCTGGTCATTGCCGCTGGACTCACCCTGCTGCTTCGTCACACGCACGTGGGTCTCCAGTTGCGGGCCATGTCTGAACGGCCCGTCACCGCCCAGTTGCTGGGCATCAATACGCAGCGACTCGCGATAATCGTGTGGGCGTCGACCGGCGTGCTGTCGACTCTCGCAATGTTGCTCATTGCTCCCACGCGCAATCCCACCTTCGAATCGATGTCGTTTCTCATCGTTCCGGCCGTCGCCGCGGCGCTCGTCGGGTCTTTCTCACACGTTTGGATTGCCACCGTCGCGGCCTTGCTCATCGGCGTTGTGGAAGGTGCTGCTTCCCGAATTGACGTGCTCTCTGACTATCGCGGGGTCCTCCCGGCCGTGATTATTCTCTTCGCCCTGATCTGGTTACGCCGGCGGGAGGTGTGGGATGCGGTTCGGTAAAGGGGTCGTCGTAACTTCTGTCGCCGGCCTGGTCCTGGCGGTGACACTCGGGCTGACCCTCCCCGCGTACTGGGTCTATGTCATGACCGCAGTGATCATCAGCACCTTGATTGCGCGAAGCGTGGGTTTCGTGACGATTCAGGCGGGATTGATTTCTCTGTGCCAGATGTCCTTTGCTGCCATTGGCGGCTGGGTTGTTTCGTGGCTCGCGCTGGCTCTACCGGGAGTTGCCTTCCCTCTCCTGGTGATGATCGGCGGCCTTGTGGCACTGACCATTGGGGGGTTACTCGGATTCATGACCGCGCGAATCCGAGGTGTTGAGCTCGCCGTAGTGACGCTGGGTTGCGCGGCCGGGCTCGACCTGGTGTTGCGTCAGGGGAGTTTTCCCGGGGTCTCAACCGGCACCCCCGTCGTGCCCGCGGCACCTTTTGATGACCCTCGGTGGTTTTTTCTCTTCGCGCTTCTTCTCCTCCTCATCCTGCAAGCGGGCGTGCTTGTTCTCACGCGCACGTCACTCGCCGCGGGCTGGACAACCATCAAAGTCAGCGAAAGAGCCGCGGCCGCCTTGGGGTTGCGCGTGCCCCTGATGAAGGCCGGCGCCTTTGCCGTGGGAGCGTTGTTTTCGGGGCTCGCCGGTGGTCTCTTGGCAGCGCAATACGGACTCCTCACCGCCACGGCGTTTTCGCCCGTGACGTCGATGGGCTACCTCGCCACGGCCGTGTTGTGTGGCGCGAGCTTCTTTGGGGGTGCGCTGCTGGCCGGAATCGTTTCCGTTCTCGTGCCGGAGATCTTGGGCCGACTTGGGCTGCCCCTGGATCTGGGTCCCGCACTCCTTGCTCTAGGTGCCTTTGATGTGCTTCGCCGCGGGAACGGCGGAATAGCGGAACAGCTCAGCAATCGCTGGCAGGATCGTCGATTCCGGGCGATCGAGCGGACGAGCACACCCTCAGCCAATGTCGGTCACACCGAGCAACCACCGTTGTCTTCGGTGGCCATTCTTGAAGTCCACAACCTCACCGTCACATTTGGCCAGAACCGTGTTCTCGACTCCGTTGATTTCACGGTGCGCGACGGGGAGGTCCATGCCCTGCTCGGGCCCAACGGCGCGGGCAAGTCAGTGCTTATCGATGCTGTTTCGGGATTCCTCCCGAGGTACGAGGGAACCGTATCTCTTGAGGGCACCTCCTTCGATGGCCTGCGGGCGTTCGCCCGGGCCCGGCGCGGCATGCGCCGAACCTTTCAACAGTCCCCATCTCTGGAAGCCCTCACCGTCGATGACTTTCTCCGCGTCAGCGCGGGAACCGCTGCACCAGCGCACATCGAGAGTGTTCGGGGTTTCTTTGGGCTACCCGACGGGCGCATCCCCTTGCGTCTCTTGGATTACGGTTCTCGACGCGTTGTGGAGATCGCGGGAGCACTGGCCTCACGACCGCGCGTGGTGCTCCTCGACGAGCCCGCGTCCGGGTTACCGGACGAAGAGAGTCAGTCTTTGGCCGCGTGCATTCGTGCCATGCCCGCTGCTTTCAACTGTTCTGTGCTCCTCGTCGAACACGACATCGGCTTTGTGACACGGGCGGCCTCGCGCGCGACGGCGCTCAAAGAGGGTCGCATCATCAGCTCGGGAGGGGTTGCTGAGGTGCTGGCCAACCCCGAGGTCATCTCATCGTTCACGGGAACCAGCACGACGTGAGGCGCGTTTTGTCGTTGCCCTTCTCCCTGCCAAAATTGAACAATGACGAACAATTCTGCGGGACCTGACGAAGGCCTCGCGGACGTTCCTGCGCCGCCCGGACGCAACGACAGCGACGACGACTTTCTCACCACCGTGCCACTCGCGTGGACGCCCGGCGTGGCATTCCGCGACGCCGCGGTAACGATTGGTGGGTCCCCGTGGACCGTCACATCGCTGCCGGATGACGTACTTCCCTTGGCGAGAAAACTTCATGCGCTTGGCCGCGTCGGCGCGTACGTCAAGACGCCGGAAGAGAAGAGGGCAGCCCTTTACCTTCTTGACCTCGGCATCATTGATCCCGTGCCTCACGGCAACGGACCCGTGACTGACGTTGAGATTGTCGTGCCGGTTTATCGCGACTGGGATGCACTCGATCGCTGCTTGGATTCCCTCGTGGCCGAGAATCTGCCCATCGTTGTTGTTGACGATGCTTCTCCGGAACCCTTCGCAACGGCGATACGCGACGTGGTCGAGGCGCACGACGCACGATTGATTGTTCGGGCGCAGAATGGCGGCCCCGGTGCCGCCAGAAATACTGGTTTCGCGCAGACGACCGCTCCCTTTGTCGCGTTCGTGGATTCCGATGTGGTTGCAAGCCCAGACTGGATTTCACGCCTGCGCCCGCTACTGAACGACCCCATGATTGGCGCCGTCGCGCCGAGGGTGCGGCCCGATGTCCAAGGTGACTCCGCCATCGAGCTGTATGAGGAAACGCGTTCTGAACTCGACATGGGTGCCGTGCCCAGTCGTGTCGTTTACGGAGTGCCGGTGGGCTGGCTGCCGAGCGCGTCCGTCATTGTGCGCAGGAGCGCATCGAGCAATCCGCCGTTTGAACCCGAGATGCGGGTGGGCGAGGACGTCGACCTGTTTTGGCGCATGGAAGAGGCAGGGTGGACCGTTCGCTATGCGCCCGACGTGGTGAACCACCACAAGGTGCGAACATCGCTTAAAGACTTCTCGTCTCGTCGTGCCTCCTACGGAGGGTCCGCAGCCCCTCTGGAACTCAGGCACAAGAATCGACTTATTCCTGCTCGCCCCTCGCTCACGGGCCTGGGTGTTTTGGCCGCACTGGCCGTGGGTCGACCGGGATTAGCGTTGGGTATTGCCGGGTACGAGCTGGCTCGACAACGGCAGATTCTCCCTCCCCGCGTCTCGCTTCCGGTTGCCGCGGAAATGGCCGGGCGCACTATCTGGTCGGACGTTTTTTGGCTCGGAC
>JNSL01000038.1_pt1 | contig 26143 bp, 27 predicted proteins | sample 210691 | NCBI WGS metagenome assembly JNSL01 (sample SAMN02808685, study PRJNA238866) | freshwater metagenome | biome: fresh water; feature: freshwater reservoir; material: water; isolation source: water column of the freshwater reservoir Embalse de Amadorio in Spain | place: Spain: Valencia ...
CGCAGTGACACTCGCTTAGCGAAGCAACTTGATCGAGCCGCCGACCGTGATGGCGATATCGACTTAAAGGAATACAACGCGGGACTTCGTGCTCTTAATAAGCGGGATAACTCAACTAGCGAATAAAGCGATCTTTTTGGAATGGGTGCTCGGCCCTAAACTGGGCAACTTGGGCAAGCTCAATGTCTGCGTAAAGAACTTCTTCCGAGGTTCCAGCTTCTGCGACAATTTCACCACGTGGGCTTACAACCATTGAATGACCACCCAACATGATGTCGCCGTTTGGTCCAACCTCGTTACACGCAATCACCCAAGCCTGGTTTTCAATGGCACGGGCTTGGTTCAAAACTCGCCAGTGATTAATTCGTGGCGTTGGCCAACCTGAGCTGATAAGTATCGTTTCAACGCCTAAATCGCCCATGCCACGGAACAACTCTGGGAAGCGCAAGTCGTAGCAAATAGCTAAGCCAGCGTGACCAACAGGAGTATCTTGCGTGGTCACAATCTGCGTTCCACGATTTAGCAAAATCGCTTCGCCACGATCAAATCCATAAAGATGCATCTTGCGATAGAAATCAACAATCTCACCAGCTGGATTAATGAGCACTGCGGTGTTGGACATTCCGCCATCTGCAAGTCGTTCAACAAATGAGCCACCATGTAACCAAAAGTTTCCCAACTTGGCAGCTTGTTGCAATTGCTTAACTAATTCACTGTCAGTTGGTTCAGCGTAGGCTTCCAACGCGCCAGAATTAAAGGCACCGATTTTCCACAACTCAGGCAGAATAGCTAGATCACATTTACCTTTTTGTTGCGCGACTAAGTCTAAAACTCGCAGAACTCTAGCTTCGGGTGTCTCGGTATCGCTCACGTCTATTTGCAGCAGCGCGACTCGACTCATACCAGCAGTCTAAGCGGAAGTACCATTCCTGACATCCGATTTAGCCGGCGGCTGTGGCAATCGACAAATTCTTTCTAGCCATAGTGCAATAGCCGCGGTGAATAAACTGGCGACCGCCGTGATTACGGAAATAACTATTCGGTTACTGGCCGCTGGTGAATTTGCTCCCGCAAGACTTGATAACGCAACACCAAAATAGAAACCCAAAACTAATGAGCCCACTCGAGAAGCGGACATTGCCAGCGCTGCAGTTCGCGCCGCAATTAGTGGATGCAATCTGGGTGCTTGCGAGCCTGGCTTTAGCCGTGCCCGAGTCATCAGCGTCCATACCAACAAACTCAGAGCTACCAGCACCATGGCCACCGCGCTACCAACTGAAATTGGAATGCCTTGTTCGAACCACATTGGCCAAAGCTGGGAAAGTGACCAACCGATTGCACTGGCTAACACCGAAAGCACCACTAACGTGGCAACTTTAGTTTGCTGAATCATTGCGTAACCACAAGTGTTAGATCTGGCCTTGGCCGCACGCCATTTATGTCAACTTCAGCTAGTAATTCTGCAACGCTTCGAAGTCCTGGAATCATAAAGTTCGGATCAAGTGTTGACCAAGGCAATAAGACGAAGCCGCGTTCATGCGCTCTTGGGTGTGGCAAAACTAAATTCTGCGAATTAAGAGTTAGATCATCCATTGCCAACAAATCTAAGTCCAGGGTACGCGGGCCCCAATGTTCATTACGTTCCCGATGAGCTGAAAGTTCGATCTGTTGAGTTGCATCGAGAAGTTGTTCTGGTGACAAAATAGTTTTTAACACTGCAACTGCATTTAGATAATCATCTTGCGCTGGGCCACCAACTGGATCTGTTTCATAAACTGGTGAAATTGAATGAACTTGGGTTCCAACTGTGGCATTTAGCGAATCAATTGCGAATTGTAGGTTAGCGAGCCGATCGCCCATGTTTGAGCCCAGCCCAACGGTTGCCTTCATTACGGTAAGGACCTAGACACTGAGACGTTGCCAAATGGGACTGGAATTGGTGCTTGAGGTTTGTGCACTGTAACAGTTACTTCGGTGACTCCAGCTATGTCTAAGCAATCAGATGCAATTTGGTTAGCAAGTTTTTCAATTAAGTTAACTGGCTCACCTGTGATTGCAGCGTGAGCAATCTCAGCAAGTTCTGCATAATTAACGGTGTCCCGAACATCATCGGAGGAAATTGCTGAATCAAAATTTGTAACTACTTCTAGGTCGACCAAAAAAGTTTGACCGTCCCGGCGCTCGTGCTCAAGGACTCCGTGGTATCCAAAACCAGTAATTCCAGTGATCGAAATTTTGTCCATCATGTTGTTTGTGCCAATCGTTCTACGACAGCAATTGCATCCCTGGATGCTTTCACATCATGCACCCGTACTGCCCAGGTATTACGAAATGCCATCAGCGTTGAAATGGCAGTAGTTGCGGACTCGCGCTCTTCCATAACACGTGGTTCACCGTTTCTTGAAAGTAATTCACCTAGGAATTTCTTGCGCGATGCACCCATCAATATTGGAAGTCCCAACTCATCTAAAACGTCAAGGTGCTTTAAGATCGGCCAGTTTTGCTCAACTGTTTTAGCAAATCCGATGCCAGGATCTATGGCAATGCGGTCTCTGGAAATTCCGGCCGAAACAGCTACCTCGACTTGAGCACTGATTTCCATAGTTACATCTCGCACGACGTCGTCATAATTTGTCAAGGTATTCATGATGTTCGAAGGCCCACGCCAATGCATCAAAATATATGGTGAGGAAATCTTTGCAACATATTCCAGCATTTCTGGGTCAGCTTTTCCACCACTCACATCATTAATCATGTGAGCACCCGCAGACATTGCGGCCTTGGCAACTTCAGCGCGCATAGTGTCAATACTTAATATTGCACCCGTTTTGGCCAGTTCGGAAATTACTGGAAGAACTCGATCCATTTCCTCTTGCGCCGAAATCCGCTCTGAACCTGGACGGGTTGATTCGCCGCCAACATCAATAATGTCCACACCATTCACAAGCATTTGCTGGGCATGCGCGATTGCAACTTTAGAATCTAGAAATAATCCACCATCACTAAATGAATCTGGCGTGACATTAATTACTCCCATGACAAGTGTGCGTTCTAACGAACTAATTTGATTTGGTAGCCCACTTGGATGCAGCATCGAAATTACTTTCCGTTAATAAGTGACATAGCTTCAATGCGCGTTGCGGGATCACGCAATTGGCCACGAACCACGGAAGTTAAAGTCTTCGAGCCCGGTTTACGAATTCCACGCATAGACATACATAAGTGTTCGCATTCGATCACAACTATTGATCCACGCGCGCCAAGTATTTCTGTCATGGCATCTGCGATCTGCGTAGTTAAACGTTCTTGAACCTGAGGACGGCGAGAATACATATCGACGAGCCGAGCGATTTTTGATAGCCCAGTAATTTTGCCGTCTTCTCCCGGGATGTAGCCAACATGACCAACACCATGGAACGGCAATAAATGATGTTCGCAAGTTGAATAAATCGGGATATCTCGCACTACAACTAATTCATCGTGTCCAAGAGAAAATGAAGTTGTTAAAACCTCTTGTGCGCTTTGATGAAGGCCGCCAAAAATCTCTGCGTATGACTTAGCAACCCGGGCTGGTGTTTGGGCTAACCCCTCACGGTCCGGGTTTTCGCCAATTCCAATTAGTAATTCGCGGATTGCCGCTTCCACACGAACCGCGTCAAATGGTCTAACTGCTGGTGGTTCGTTCAATTTTTCAATTGGATCGATGCTCACTCGTTTGCCTAAGGAGTTTCGGCAGATGTTGAATCGGTCAATAATTCTTCGGCCACATCAGTGACGACCTCACCATTAGATTCACCAGCAGCCTTAGGGCCAAATGCATTAGTTAATGCAAGTGGTGGCACATCAACTGGCGGACGATCACTAGGCGAGCGACGAGCTGACCCGGTCCATGCTGGACGACCTGGGCGACGATTCAACGGCTGGAAAATGCGTTCTATTTCCTCGCGGTTAAGTGTTTCCTTTTCAAGCAACTCGACAACTAAGGCATCCAGGACATCGCGATTTTCAGCCAGAATTTCGTAAGCCTCATGATGAGCAACATCAATAAATGCGCGAACCTCTTCATCAATTGCTGAAGCTACTTCTTCTGAGTACTCACGACCATGTCCCATGTCACGACCCATAAATACTTCGCCGGATTCAGCTCCGTACTTAATTGCACCCAGGCGTTCAGTCATTCCGAATTGCATAACCATTTTGCGGGCAACTGAAGTTGCTTTCTCGATGTCGTTGCTCGCACCTGTTGTTGGATCGTGAAAGATCATTTCTTCAGCAGCGCGCCCGCCGAGCATGTAAGCAAGTTGATCCTGCATCTCGCTTCGAGTGGTTGAGTATTTATCACTTTCTGGCAGCACCATGGTGTAACCAAGTGCCCGACCACGCGGCAAAATTGTTACCTTATGGACTGGGTCAGTGTTAGGTAGCGCAGCCGCAACAAGCGCGTGGCCACCTTCATGATATGCAGTGATCAAACGTTCGTGCTCACCCATAACTCTGGTGCGCTTTTGCGGTCCACCAATCACGCGATCAATTGCCTCATCAAGAGTTTCGTTGGTAATGAGTTTCTGATCAGTACGCGCTGTAAGCAACGCAGCTTCGTTAAGTACGTTTGCTAAATCCGCACCCGAAAATCCAGGTGTGCGTCTAGCAACTGCAGTTAGATCCACATCTTCCGAAATCGGCTTACCCTTGGCATGCACCGCAAGAACATCGCGCCGACCTAGAAGGTCTGGAACGTCAACTGCAATCTGTCGGTCAAATCGTCCTGGACGCAATAACGCTGGATCAAGAATGTCTGGACGGTTAGTTGCCGCAATCAAAATTACGCCGGTGTTGGCATCGAAGCCATCCATTTCAACAAGCATCTGGTTCAAAGTTTGCTCGCGTTCGTCGTGACCGCCACCCATACCTGCGCCGCGATGACGACCCACTGCATCAATTTCATCGATGAAAATGATGGCTGGTGCGTTCGTTTTTGCCTGCTCAAATAAATCGCGAACACGGCTGGCTCCAACGCCAACGAACATTTCCACGAAGTCCGAACCTGAGATTGAAAAGAACGGTACGCCTGCCTCTCCTGCCACAGCGCGAGCCAACAAAGTTTTACCAGTTCCAGGTGCACCATAAAGTAGAACACCCTTTGGAATTTTTGCGCCCAGGGCTTGGAACTTCGCTGGTTCCTGCAGGAACTCTCGAATCTCATCAAGTTCTTGCACCGCTTCATCTGCGCCGGCGACATCAGCAAAAGTTGTTTGTGGCATATCTTTCGTAATCATCTTGGCTTTAGACTTGCCAAATTTCATTACCTGGCCGCCACCCTGCATCTTGCCCATAAAGTAAAACAGCAGACCTAAGATCAAAATAATTGGGAGAACCGACGCAAGCAGGCTAACTAAAAATGATTGCGATGGAACCGTAACGTTGTAACCATCTGGAATGTTTCCAGCAGCTTTTTCAGCTTTTAACAAATCGATTAGATCTGTGCCTTGGCCAGAAATATAATTTGCAGTAACTTTCGTGCCATCTGTCAAAGTGACATTGATCAGTTGATCTTTGTCGACCAAAGTAACTGACTTAGCTCTTCCCTGTTGGATGTCATCAACAATTTTCCAAGTGTCTACTTTTTCGCTGGCACTGCTTCCAGTAGCCGCGTTACTTCCAATCAACAACGCCATTACGGCAAACAAAATCCAAATTAGTGGGGATCGAAAAACTGACTTTAACTTCATATTGCGCAAACCAACGCCCTTATAATCGCGTAATTATTGAATCTTTACGGTACTACCCATTGTCTCTGACCGCGAAACTGTTGGCTCACGTTGTGGGCCCTGTTCGCTGCTAGCGACATCTCTTGATCGCTAAATCCCCATTCTGTAAAGGGATTTGCCTAGTGTTTAGGTGTGATCTTTAAGTCAGTCTTGGACGAGCGACCTTATCCTGGCCTAACCATTTCCAGCGAGGATTGGGCAGCCTTGGCGCCTCGGCAGATTCGATTAGCGGACCTTGCCACGATTCGTAGCACACTGGACTTAAATGCCTTGTTGGCTAGTGACTCCACGTTTTTTGGAGACTTATTTGCTCACGTTGTTCGTTGGAATGGGCAACTGTATTTAGAGGATGGATTGCACCGCGCAGTTAGAGCTGCATTGCAAGGTCGCACTTCACTTCATGCCCGCGTTTTTGATCATCCAGCAAACTAAAGTCGTCCTGCTTCATGGACCCGTTGTAAGAAATCTTGCGTATCGCCATGTTGCGGAGCGCTAATAACCTGTGACGCTGGACCGCGTTCCACAATTTTGCCATTCTTTAAGAAGCAAACTTCGTCAGCAACCTGTGTGGCAAATCCCATTTCATGAGTTGCCAGAACCATTGCCATGCCCTCTGACTTTAGGTCGCGAACAATCGAAAGCACCTCGTTCACTAAAACTGGATCAAGGGAAGAAGTTATTTCATCGAGTAGCAGAAGTCGGGGCTTAACTGCAATCGATCGAATTATTGCAACTCGCTGTTGTTGTCCTCCACTTAAGCGATCAGGAAATTGATCTGCTTTATCAGCTAAATCAAAGCGGCGAAGTAGAGTCATCGCTTCATCACGCGCCTGAACTTTAGAAATTTTATGCACTCGAATTGGCGAAAGTGTGATGTTATCTAAAACGCTCATGTGTGGAAATAGATTAAAACTTTGAAAGACCATTCCTAAACTTCGGCGAACTTCATCAACATCAATTTCTGGATCTGATATCTCGCGCCCATCCAAAAAGATCGTGCCATCGTCAATTGAATCCAACAAATTTATGCAGCGAAGCAATGTTGATTTACCCGACCCAGATGCACCTATTAATACAGTGGCTGTGTGATCTGGGACCGAAAGGGATAAGTCATCCAGCACCACGTTGTCATCGAAACACTTCCGAAGATTCTTAACTTCCAAAACATTCATGCTGCGCCCTGCGCATTCTGACGTTTAATCGATTTAGCAAGGACGCGATCGGTATATCTAGTCAACGGGATTGTGATGAGCAAAAATAAGATTGCTGCTATTACATAAGGTGTGTAGTTGAATGTTCTTGAACTTGCGATTTGCGCCGCCCGGACAGCATCGGTGACACCAAGGATTGAAACTAAGCCAGTGTCCTTTATTAGGGCAACTAGGTCATTTAGTAGAGGCGGTACCACTCGCTTCACAGCTTGTGGCAAAACCACATGGCGCATGGTTTGTGATGAGGTAAGTCCGAGGGATCTGGCAGCTGCCCGCTGACTTGGATGAATCGACAAGATTCCACTTCGCAGAACTTCTGCAACATATGCTGAATAAGTAAGTACCACAGCGGTTGTGCCGAGAATTAAAACGCTGTTTGTTAGGCCTTCTATTCGAAGCGCGGGTAAACCAAAACCAATTAACAAGATCACCAAGAGGAGTGGGATGCCTCGGAAGATATCTACATAAGCAGTTGCCAGGAAACGAAACGGCGTTAAAGCTGCTGATCGAGAGGTTCGCAGCAGCGCTAGAACCAAGGCAAAAATTCCAATCAGAATTGTTGCGATGATCGTTAATCTGACGTTAACAATCAGACCTTTGGAAATTGCGCCTAAGACTTCGGTGCCGTAAGACCAATCAAAAAAAGTTTCTTTCACTACTTGCCACCCAGGTGAGGTGACAATAAGCGAAGCTAATGCGCCAAGAACAAAAATTGAAGAAGTTGCTGCGATCAGAATCTTTTTTCGGTTGATTGCTTTTCGCGCTTCTTGGCGCTGGACTTCGCGCGGACTTGGTGTCCATAACGAAGCCCGACCCGAATTATCTCGGGCCGGGCTCACGTTACTCATGACTTAACTAAACCAGCACTATTTAAGTACTGGTGCGCCAGCGTCAGTTGAAAGCCACTTTGCAGTGATTTCATCTAATTCTCCACTGGCACGGATAGCGTCAACTGCCTGTGAAACACAGGATGTGATTGGACTATCTTTTGCTAGCAACAGTCCGAAGTTGTCGTCTTCACCAGTTGACGGAATCTGACCAACAATGATGCCACCTTCAACTTCAACACCGGATAGGTAGAAAGCAGTTGGCAAGTCAACGACGATGCCATCAATCTGACCATTCTTTAGCGCGGCGACCGCAGCAGTGTTGTCATTAAATACCTGTGGCTGAGAACCAAACACTGAAGAAATTATATCTAATGATGTTGTTGCGACTGCTGCGCCAAGCTTTGCGCCCTTTAGTTCTTCAATCGTGGTTAGCCCTTCGATTGGGCTACCTGCGTAAGAAACTATGGCTTGCGGTGCTGCGTAGTAAGGGCTAGAGAAATCAACCGCTGCTTTACGTTCTTCAGTGATTGAGAACTGTTGCAAGTTAAAGTCAAAGTCCTTTGCGCCCGGGGTGACTGCGCCGTCAAATGTGGTGCGGACCCAAGTTACATCTTCCTTTGCAAAGCCAAGTTGAGTAGCAACTGCATATGCAACTGCTGCCTCGAAGCCCTGGCCTGATTCAGGTGCATCATCGATAACCCATGGGAAGTATGCAGGTTCACCGGTGGCAATAGCTAACTTGCCAGTGGTGAGAGTCTGCAAACTTTCTGGGGAACATGCACTTGCTCCTGTTTCGGCAGTGGCAGGCGCCGCCGATGCTGCTGTTTCTGATGACGATCCACACGCAGTTAAAAGCAGTGCTGAGGCTGCAATTAATGCTGTGCCAAATCGACGTGTTGTTGCGTTGTTCACGCTGTCTCCTTGATATTTCAGGTGGCATGGGTCAACGGTTGTTCACCCATGTTGGGCCCGGTTATGGACCCGCGCTTGCTGCTTGCGCAGCCAGGTCTTCATCCGGAGGCACCCCATCGCGGTCTGCAAGGGTTGTCGGATAGCTAGCCGGGACTTAGTGCTATCACTCTTGACCTTGCTAAACCATAACAAAGTTTTCCTATTGTGAAAAGTCGGGAATTCACATGAAACAATTGCGGTGTGCGAAACCCAGTATTTGAAGAACCCATGCGTAGGGCACTACTGCTTGCTGCCAGTGCTTCGCAACAGGGTGAAGTTCCAATTGGCGCAATAGTAATGAATCCGGCTGGGCAAATCGTGGGTGAGGGGTTTAACACTCGGGAGCAAGAGCGTGATCCAATGAATCATGCCGAGGTGGTTGCACTGCGTATGGCCGCTGTTGCAAATAAATCTTGGCGCCTCGATGATCACACATTAGTTGTGACATTGGAGCCGTGCACCATGTGCGCTGGCGCTGCAGTTCAAGCTCGAGTGGGTCGAATTGTGTTTGGTGCTTTTGATAAAAAGGCGGGCGCGGTTGGATCGCTTTGGGATGTAGTTCGGGATCCCAGACTGCCCCATCGACCAGAAGTTGTTTCTGGGGTTTTAGCTGATGAATGTGCCACGATCTTGAGTGAGTTTTTCAAGGCACATCGATAGTTTTTCGATTTCTTGCAGGTCTGAATAGCAAGTAATCTTGATCTCGGTATCGTGTCCGAGCGGCCGAAGGTGCAACTCTCGAAAAGTTGTGTGCGTGTAAGCGCACCGTGGGTTCAAATCCCACCGATACCGCCACGCAAAACCTGCCTCTTGTGGGCAGGTTTTTTGCGTGGCCGGTTATTTCGGTTTGCGGGATTTGGGAGCGAAGGCAAAGCCTTCGTGGTTCCCACCGATAGTTTCGACCTGGCACCTTTACGGTTCCCACCGCTACTTAACGTCGGTTCCCACCGATACCGGATGATGCAAGTTGACTTGATGGATAAAAATCTGGTCAAACTTCGAGAAGTAATTTTGCTCGCAGAGTCATGCCGCCACCGGGGTTTGGATCCAGAGACCAAGAGCTGCAAACGTCGCTCATTAGTTCACTTCCCAAACCTTGGGTTTTCTCTGTGTTTGTAGATGAGCCGTTATCTAAAGCTGTAACCAATGCTCTTTTATCCTCAATGGATATTTGGATTTTTACCAAATCAGCGCCCCCATGTCGTGAGGCATTGCTAACTGCTTCCCGCACCACTTCACCTAGACACTCGGCAGTCGTTGGGTTTGTGTCTAATGCCTGGCTAACTCCGTCCGCTAACTTCCAGTTAACTTGGACAGTTCCCTCCCAGACATTAGTGATCTCTTGCTGCGCCTTGGCAAAGGAGTAATCATCCGAGCGATCCTGCCAAATACGATCCAGAGCTTGGGAAATTTCTGAACGAATTTGATCGATCATCTCCCCACTTGGATTGCTACTGGCTCCCAATTTCAATACTGCGGCATTTAATGAACTTTGCAAAGATCCGTGCATAACGTAACTCACTCGACGGCGAACAATCCATTCCCGCTGACGCAGAATTGAAACAACCGATCCCAATTGCTCAATTGCTTCACCTAGTTGGTTTGCCAGTTCAGTGCGTTGCGAAGTCAGGAGTGTGAATCCAAAATTTACTGAACCAAAAATCAAACCAATAAATATGACCGCGATCTTTATATGATCTGGGATTGCAAGACCTAGTAATTCGGAAATTGTTAAAGAAAGCGTACCAACTATCGCGAAGAATGTTAGGCCGATGATAGTGCCAGGAAGTGAAGCAAATTCTCGCCCGGCAAATATTCTTCGGATCAAAACAAAATATGAAACGAAAAACAGGGTCGTGAATAGAGTTGCCGGCAAGACCTCAACGACTGTCATGGTGCGTTGTGCAGCAGCTACCAGAGTTACCTCGAACAACAAAGTTGAAACAAATGGTCGCACCGAATTAGAAACGTTAATCTGGCGAGGAATCCGGAATTGTCGCACATCTTGTTTTGTAAAGTTTGAAACAAATGAACTCAATGAATCGCGAGCAATCTGATGGCTAAAAGGTCGTAACTCATCGTCAACGTAATCTTGCAGCTGTTTTAGTGCCAGTCCCTTATCGCCCCCCGATTTCAAGGCAGCTAATTGCCCATCTATCTCGGTGATTCGTGGCGAGATCGTTTGAACTGCAAATGTGCGCAGATTATCTTCAGCAACTTGAAGTCGATCTTCCATCGACTCTCGTATCGATTCAAGTTCGATTGTTCTAGTTTCCAAATCACGGACTAAATTCGAGTGAATGTCATATTCCGCGACACTTATCGCCACTATTGACAAGATGACACTAATAAAGATTCCACCACTAACTATTCGAAAAGACAGTTGCGGATCATCAGTAAATCCAAGGTTCACGACGGAAAATCCCAATACTAATGCGCGAACTGATTGCGCCATAAAAAAGGCAATCAGAGTTTTTACTGGATGCGATTCATGCTTTCGATTGCCATGAATGATCTGGCGGCTTATTAGCAGAGCGATTGAAAAACACAGGTGAGCTAAGGCAATTAGTCCAAACCATAAGAAATAGGAACCGCCATAAGTTCCACGATCGATAAAAAGCGGACTAAGTGCTGATGGAATTATAAATAAGCCAATCACCCGAAACCCTAATGAGGAACGAAGTCCAAGCAAGTACCAGAGCGATTTGTCTTGTTTATAGACAGTTTGCATTCGTTCGCCAAGTATATTCATTAGTTACGCAAAGCTTTATCTTCCAATTTGACTGATTGGAGTCCAACCACACTTATGAATTTAGCAACGGCTCTAGTGCGGGAATTGCCATCAGCTAAACCATCAATTCCAATTGCTGCGCAAGCTCTACGAATTGCATCTTCAGTTGCCTTTAAAGAGGTGCCGCGCGCTGTGGCAATTTGTGCATTTGAGTTGCCTTGCGCCATGAGTTTCAGAACTTCGATTTGTTTAACTGTTAATTTTGCAAATGGGCGTTCTGTATCTAAGTCGTGACGGTATAGCTTTGTAACCTGCCCACGCATCGCCAAATCAAGAGCTTCATACAACACATTCAGATCTGCTAATGCCGACTTCCTGATGTATGCAACACCTGTTGGAATGCCATTTTCATCAGTTGGGGAGAATCGCGGATCTGGTAACTGTGTTAAAAACACAATTCCAGTTCCCGGATTTTCTTTGCTGATGATTTGAGCGAAGTCAAAACCTGTTGGACCTTGGCCTAAATCGATATCAAGAACTACGCCATCTGGATCGGTACTGCGCAGGATTCGCTTAGCTTCTGCGATGTCACCGGCCGCTTGCACCGCATACCCATTAGCTTCCAGGGCTGTCACAATTAATTCGCGAAGCAGCGCGTCATCTTCAACAACCAAAACATTTCTTGTTGACATTTAATTGCACCGCAATCCCGTTGTGTCATCACACCTAAATGTGAGCAACACTTTACTAAGGATGCCCTAGGTAAGCGACTTATAGGACTGCATACGGGGTATTCCCTGTGTTCATTTCAATATTCGAACTCGTCAGTGGTTACAGGGTTTTCAGCGCGCCTACGACCTTGGTCAATGAGTCCTTGGCGTCCCCGAACAACAAGGAAGTCTTTGGATCGAACAAGACTTCATTCTCGATGCCGGCAAAACCAGGGCGCATTGAGCGCTTCAGGAATACCACCTGTTGTGCTTGATCTACGTTCAAAATAGGCATCCCATAAATCGGTGCGGATTTATCATCGCGCGCTGCTGGATTAACCACATCGTTTGCGCCCACAACTAATGCAACATCAGTACCTGGGAATTCAGGATTGATTTCGTCCATTTCCTTAAGTTGTTCATATGGCACGTTTGCTTCAGCGAGCAAAACATTCATGTGGCCAGGCATACGTCCAGCAACTGGGTGAATTGCGTAATCAACTTCGATTCCCTTGGCCACTAAAAGTTCAACCAGTTCCCGAATTGTGTTTTGCGCCTGTGCAACTGCGAGTCCATAGCCCGGCACAATAATCACCTTGCGCGCGTAAGCCAACATAATCGCAACGTCTTGCGGTGATGCAGATTTAACCGGACGATCTTCTGAGGAAACGGCCGATGAAGCTACCCGCTTTTTAAATGCGCCGAACAAAGTATTTGTAAGTGGTCGGCCCATGGCTTGCGCCATCATGCGCGTCAGCAAAGTTCCCGATGCGCCAACCAGTGTTCCCGCGACAATAAGCAACACGTTGTTAAGAACATAACCAGATGCGGCAACTGAGAGACCGGTAAATGCATTTAGGAGTGAAATGACAATTGGAACATCAGCGCCACCAACTGGTAACACCAGCAAGATTCCAAGAACTAGTGACAGTCCAAGCAGTAGCCAAAGAAGTGAATTTGTTGGGTTAAGAATTAGAGCTAATGCAACTACAACTGTTGCAACCGCTGACCCAATAGTTATGAAACGTCCGAGTGGAATAACCACTGGGCGCGAAGTCATAAGTTCTTGAAGTTTTGCAAAAGTTAAGAGTGAACCAGTAAAAGATACTGAGCCAACAACCACGGTGAAAATAGTTGCGGTCAAAATTGCTGGGCTTTCGGAATGCACAGATAGAAATTCGATCACCGAAATAACCGCAGCTGCGCCGCCGCCAACACCATTAAATAGCGCAACCATCTGAGGCATTTGGGTCATTTGCACCCGACGTGCCGCAAACCAGCCAATTATGGAACCAATTGCAATCGCGATCAAAATTTCCGGCAAGTGCTGAACAGGACCACCATAAAACTTTTGGCCATAGAAAAAGGCAACTGCAGTGGCGATCGCTGCACCAACTGCGCCAAGAAGATTTCCGCGACGTGCAGTTTTTGGAGACGACAAACCCTTGAGTGCAAGGATGAATAAAACGGCAGCTAATAACTCAGCAACCCGTACCCAAGTTGGTGTCATTTGGATACCTCTTCCTTTTCCGCCTTCTTGGGCTTAAACATTTCCAGCATGCGGTCAGTGACAACGAAGCCACCGACCATGTTGATAGCGGCTAAGACAATTGCGACGAGTCCCAAATAAAGTTGCACATTGTCAGTTGCTTTGCCAGTTACCAAAATGGCGCCCACCAGAACTACACCGTGAATTGCGTTAGCACCCGACATAAGGGGAGTGTGCAAGATTGCCGACACTTTCGATACAACTTCAATTCCAACAAAAATGCTGAGAATAAAAATGGTTAACAGCGAAATAGCATCCATAACTATTCACCCTCTCCTGTTGCTAATGCGGGCAGTTTTAATGTTTCTCGTGCCATTGCATTTTTGATTTCGCCATTAAACACAATCGCCGAACCTTGTACGACTTCATCTGCATAATCAGGCGTTACAACACCTTCACTTGTCATGAGTGTCAGTAATGAAACTACGTTTTGAGAGTAAAGCTTGCTGGCATGCACCGCTAACTGACTTGCCAAATCCTTGCAACCAATAATCGTTATTACGCCACCCGGAACTTTAACTTCAACATCTTGTCCAGCGCTGCTGCCATCAACATTGCCACCGGACTCAGCGGCTAAATCAACGATAATTGCACCCGGCTTCATTGAACTCATCATGTCGCTGGTAATTAAAGTTGGGGCTTTACGGCCAGGAACGGCGGCAGTTGTAATGACTACATCAGATTCGGAAATGAATTTCTTTAGCGCATCCTGTTGCGCCTTTGCGCGCTCGGCTGTCATTTCGCGTGCGTAGCCGCCCGCGCCTTCAACTTCATCAAGTCCCAGGTCGAGAAAAGTCGCGCCCATTGATTTAACTTCATCGGCGCTAGATGCACGAACGTCATAAGCACTTACGATTGCGCCCAGACGTTTCGCAGTCGCCATAGCCTGCAAACCAGCAACACCTGCGCCGAGTACCAATACTTTTGCGGGAGGAATTGTTCCAGCGGCAGTCATGAGCATTGGGAAAAACTTGGGTGCGCGTTCAGCTGCGATAAGTACAGTGCGATAGCCACCACAAAGCGCCTGCGAAGTCAGGGCGTCCATGGACTGCGCACGTGAAATACGGGGTAGCACATCGAAAGACAGTGAAGTTACTTTTTTATCTGCTAGTGCTTTGATAGCTTCGGAATCATTAGTTGGTGACAAAAATGAAATGGTGAGGGCGCCAGTCTTAAGTTGTGAAATTTGATCAGATGCCAGTGGTCTAACGGTTGCGACTACGTCGGCTGTACCAATGCTCGCAATACTCGAGATCTGTGCACCTGCGCCTTGGTATTCGTCATTGTGATATCCCGAAACTTGGCCAGCGCCATCCTGGATCGACACACTTAGCCCAAGTTTGATGAGTTTTGCAGCGCCTTCTGGAGTTAACCCAACGCGCTTTTCGCCCGCTCTAGTCTCAGCTGGAATAAAAACCAACATACGTAAATCCACCTTCATTCAATTAGATACGAGCCTATGGGGAACTTTAGTGAACCGCAGAACCGCCTCGGGCTTTTTGGACTTGTTGAGTAGCGATTGCCAGCAACAAAATTGTAAACATTATTACGGTAATTCTCTGTGAAATTTGATGGCTGATGTAAACCCCTAAAAATGTGCTCGGAATACCAGCAAGACCAGAGAGCAGAGCATAGGGAACATCGATATTTCCCTTACGAAAATTGGCCCAAGTGCCCGATATGCCCGATCCCACGATTACAACCAGGCTGGTGCCACGGGCAACTATTGAATTCATACCAGCCGTGATTATTAGCGCGGGCACCATAACAATGCCGCCACCAACGCCAAAAAGCCCGGACATCACCCCGGCGAAAAATCCAACTGCAATAAGTAAGGTTACGCTCGCCCAACCATCAAGGAGTTGATTCGGATTTGAGGACCAAATCAAACGTACGGCTGATAGGTAGAGAAGTGTTGCAAAGCCAAGCTGCAAGAACTTAAGAGGAACCTGCCCAAGTAATTTAACGCCATAAAGTGCGCCGAATACTGAACCTGCTAGGAGTGCAACTGCAGCATTTATGTCAACGCTGCCTTGCTCTGCATATCCAATCGCACCCGCCAGTGCTATTGGCACCACTGCCGCAAGCGAAGTGGCATGTGACTTTCGTTGTTCCAGCCCAAGCCACGAGATGTATAGCGGAACCATTAAGAAGCCGCCGCCCACTCCGAACATTCCTGCCAACACGCCTGCAAGTAGCCCGATGACCACCGCTAGCCACGTATTTCGATTCTTAATTGTCAAAGACATTGCGGTGAAAATTACTTATTCAGCCGCTAACTCAGTTTCCTTGCTCTGCTTTGCGGCGGTGATATCAAGTGTAAATTCTGAAAAAGTATCTGCGAGCGTAGAACGAGTATCCGAGATTCGCGCAAACACTTCGGCTGCTGAGGATTCTGCGTCTGCGAAACGGGCTCCGGCTTGGTTAGAAATCTGTGTCAATGCTGAATGCGTATCAAACCATTGACTACGAAGTTCTGCTATTCGCTTTATCAATTCATCAAATATTTTGCGGTTTGCATCTATGGACATAAGTACTGTGTCTCGGTACGAGACTGCAGCATGACGCACTTGGGAAACAATTTGTTCCGCTTGCTTTTCAGCTCGCTGCAATATCTCTTGCGCATCCGCAACAGTTTCGCTGTGCGTTTTGTTGGCGTCTTCACCGAGAGATCGGGCATCGCCAGTAGCTTTTTCTAAAATCGATTGAGCAGCAAGCGTTGCTTCTGTCTGCAGTCGCTTAGCTTCTTCTTGAGCCTCAAGTATTTGCTGATAAGTAAGCCGATCGGTATCTGCGCGAAGTAATGCAACTTCATTTTCCACATTGAGCTTCAAGACTTCTGCCTCGGCGGCTACTTCATTTGCCTGGCGAGTCGCCTCATCGAGAAGCCTTGCTATTGCTAGTTGATTTTCTTGCGCCTGAGAGTCAGCGTCATTTTGAGCTGCCTCTAACAATTGAGTTGCTTGCTCGCGCGCCGATTCTAGGGTCGCGGTAGCTTCGGCGCGAAGTTTACGGGCATCAACGTTTGCTGCCTCACGGGTTTGGCGAGCGTCAAGCTCACAACTTGCGCGAATTTGTTCACGCTCTGACTCCGCTTGTTGCAAAGTTTCCGTGGCTTGTTCAATAAGTTTTCCAGCTCGTGTACGAGCCGCACGAATAATGACAGTGGCATCTTCGGCTGCAATGTTGGTTAATTCGTCGTCATCCATATTGACGAAACTCTGACGACCGGCAGGCAGGTCAAGTTCTGAGAGGCGTTCCTGTGGTGGCTCGCCTGTAGCGTTGCTCTTGCTGTCATCGCCCTTGAAAAAACGCCCTAAACCCCTGTTGTCACTCAATTGACATCCTCATTTCCACGTAACTAAAAGTCTAGAGCAGATTTCCTCCAAAGATAATTACCTTTATCAGGTAATTTCTCAGGTTAACGGCTTCGACTAGCCCCTCGAGAGCCACCGGATTTACCTTGTGGCCTTCCGCCAGATCGCGACCCACCAGAGCGAGCGCCATTTGGCCTTCCACCTCGTTTCGCTGCTTCTGCAGGGGGCTTCCAAGGAATTCCAGTTGGTTCTTTAGCTCCGGTGATTGAAACTAATTCCTTGGACATGGGCTTAACTTTTACAACTTCTGGGTCAACACCAGCGCGACTAGTCATCGCAGTCACAGCCTTTTGTTGGCGCGGCCCAATCATTGTGACAACTTTGCCGGTTTCGCCCGCACGAGCTGTGCGACCTGCACGGTGTAAATAGTCTTTGTGATCATTTGGCGGATCTATGTGAACCACTAAGCTCACGCCATCCACGTGAATTCCACGAGCAGCAACATCGGTGGCAACTAAAACATCAGTTAGACCTTCTTTGAACGCAGCTAAAGTACGTGTTCGAACTGCTTGAGTTTTGCCACCATGTAGCGCCCCCGCTGGAACACCCTTGTTTGCTAAGTCTTTGGCTATGCGATCCACGCCAGCTTGCGTGCGAGCAAAGAACATTGTCTTACCTTTGCGGGAGCCAATCTCAGCCAAGATTGTTGGCTTGTCCTCGCTATAAGTAATGAATAAATAATGCGTCATAGTTGAGACTGAGGCCTTGCCAGAATTGGTGGCATGCTCGATCGGATTCTTTAAATACTTCTTTACAATCTTGTCTACATCTTTATCAAGCGTTGCGCTAAAGAGTAGGCGCTGTGATCCAGGCTTAGTCATGTCGAGCACTTCTACAATTTGTGGCATGAATCCCATGTCACACATTTGGTCAGCTTCATCAAGAATCGTGATTTCGATTTTGCTTAAGTTGATATGGCCTTGTTCTACTAAGTCATTTAGTCGACCTGGGGTTGCAACAACAATTGGCACGCCACGCTTTAACGCATCAATTTGTTTTGCATACGGCATGCCGCCAGCAATTAATCGAATATCAAGTTCAACTGCTTGGGCGTAAGGCATAAGGGCGTCGGTGACTTGCATAGCGAGCTCACGAGTTGGTACTAAAACTATGCCAAGTGGGTGTTTTGCTGTTGCTTTACGATGCGCCAAGCGAGTAACCATTGCCAAGCCAAATGCGAGTGTCTTACCAGAACCAGTTTGTCCTCGACCTAAGACATCGCGGCCACTGATTGCATCCGGCAAGGTCTTTGCCTGAATTGGGAATGGCGTATCAATACCTTGACGTCTTAGTGTGCCCAGTAGTTCTGTGGAAACGCCAAGTTCGGCCCAGCTACTCGATGCTGTATCTAGAGCAATCTCTGCGGTGTTCTCAGACATCGCGCCAGTTGCGTGATCTTCGAAATCTCGGTCTACTTTTTCGCGTGGCAATCGAGATTTTGGTGCATACACATCATCACTCTTTGTGCGCGGTGCGCGCTTTGGTGCTTCATCTTCATAACGAACGCGCGTTGTTGGACGTGAATCTGAAGTTTTACGGGGGGCTCTAGCCGCCGGAGCATCATCGCGACGGGAACGTGATGCGGGAGCATCATCGCGACGGGAACGTGATGCGGGAGCATCATCTCGACGCGAACGTGATGCAGCCGGACGCTCGTCTTCATATCGATCGCGTGAGCCGCGACTGCCAGCTGGCTTTTCTCCGCCTTTTCGCTGCGGTTTGCCCGAGGGATTCCAAATTTCGTTACCGCGCTCACTACTCTTCTCAGCGGCGCGCCCAGATTCTGCCTTACTCCGGGAACTTGAATCTCGCGGTGCGCGAGATTCTGCTTTGCTTACTTTGGACTTTGGTTTAGCGCGCTTCTTGGCCGCAGTGACTTTTGCCGCTGCATGACGGGTTGAACCAGCTTTTGGTTCACCTTCGCGAGTTCGATCCCGCTCTAACTTTCGGGCGCGCGGCTTTTTCTTTGGACTTGATGGAGTGGACATTAAAACCTTCTTTGGGGAATGTTCTAACGGTAGGCGCAATAGGGCCTAAAACCTAATCGCCATGGCGATTTTCAGCGTTTTGTCACTGCCCAATGGGAGACTTATTACATGGACTTAACCTCGCTTTTAGTGATCGTATTAGTTACCGCGCTAACCACTGCAACCATCGTTGGACTTGTTGTTAGTCGAGCCATGAAGAGTCAAGGTGGGATTTCAGTTCAGGACATTCGCCAGCAAGTTGCTGACGCATCTAGGGAGCACTATCTGAGCGCAGCACAAATGCTCGAAACCTCGACTGAGGCTAGGTTGCAGACAACTACGACTTCAGTTGCCGAGCAAAATCGCGCAGCATCGGCTTCAATTCAAGAAATAATCAAACCGCTTGGTGAAAGTTTGAAAGCACTTGATGCCAAAGTTGGTGATTTGGAAACTAAGCGAGCTGACGCTTATGCCCGACTAGATCAGCAAGTCACAAATACCACCGGGCTACTTGATACCTTGCGAACGGAGACTACTAATCTTTCTAGCGCACTTCGTCGTAATGATGCGCGCGGTCGTTGGGGTGAACTTCAACTTCGTCGCATCATAGAAATGATTGGGATGTCGGAGCATGTTTCTTTTGATGAACAAAAACAACAAGTTGGCGATGGATCAGGTAGGCCAGATGTAACAATTCATTTGCCAAACAATCGCGTTCTATATGTTGATAGTAAAGCGCCAATGAATTCTTATCTTGATGCAATAAACGAAGTTGATCCAGACCGACGCAAAACATTATTCGACGCTCACGCTAATGCGCTTAAAGGTCACATCAAAGCCTTAACAAATCGCAACTATATAGATGATAAAGAGTCTCTGAATTACGTCATTATGTTTATTCCCACAGAATCTTCACTTGCCGCAGCTTTTGAGGTTTATCCAAATTTGATTGAAGATGCAGCGCAGGCAAAAGTTGTCCTCACTTCGCCAACTTCACTTGTGATCGCACTAAATACCATCGCGATGCTGTGGCAAGAAGATACTCAAGTTCGCAATGCCCAAGAAATGATTAAGGAGTCGGGCGATCTTTACAGTCGCTTGATTACATTCATAAATCATTTCAGCAAAGTTGGTGACAACCTTAAGCGTTCTATGGACACCTATAACAATGCGATTGGATCTTTTGATCGTTCCGTTATGCCAAAGGCAAAGGCTGTTGAGGAACTTGGTCGATTTACTGATGAGTTGCCAATGGCACAAAAGTTAGAGGTTGATGTTCGTGAGTCGCGCTATTCCACGCATGAAACCCAGCTTGGCCTGGTGGGCGATCCTGTTGTAATGAAGACTGAAGAAACAGCCTAATTTTTTCGATGAAATTCTGAATTTAGTCCTGAAAACACACGGTTATTCCTTGATTGCTATTTTATCGTTGGGTTACCGTTGGAAATATAAATTGCACACGTTAAGTTTTTCCTATGGTAACTGAAACTGCGGCCAACAGGTCTGCTGGCCAACTCGGCCTAACTCCTATCTACATAAAGGAAAGAAGATTTTTCCGCAAAGATTTTGGCCGGAAAGAAGTCTTGTTCTTTTCCCTCTGCTCGGTAATTGGTTTAGACACCATCGTGTTAGTCACAGCTGCCGGTCCACAAGCAGTTTCTTGGATGGCTGTACTTGCTTTCGTCTTTTTAATTCCAGCTGCCATGGTTATTGCCGAGTTGAGCTCCACATTCACTAATCAGGGCGGACCTTACCTTTGGATACGTTTGGCTTTTGGTCATCTAGCAGGGTCCGTAAGTTCAACGATCAGTTGGCTAAAAAGCCCAATTTTGCTTGGTGGAGTTTTAACTATCGCCACGATCGTTACTGCTGAAACATTTTTTATGGCTGGCGAGCAAATGTCACAGTTCTCATTCTTTCGCTTCGCTTTAGCGTTCATCTGGCTTGCGATTCTTGCGAATAACTATTCCTTTAGAGTCGGTAAATGGATTCCCGTACTCGGTGTGCTCTCTCGTTTAGTTCTGCTTCCATTATTTACAATTACTCTGATTGCATTCGGTGTTGTGAATGGCACTTCTGGTGTCGCATTTTCTGATTTTGGGTTGAGCTTTGATGGACTGATATTATCTATTCCCATCATTTTGTTTGCCTTTCTTGGATTAGAAAATATCAGTGCAGCAAGTTCTGAGATGACAAATGCAAAGCGCGATTTGCCTTACGCCGTCTTTCGGACAGCAACATTTTCTATTATTTATTATGCGATTTCTATCTTTGTCCTACTGCTTGTCTTAGTTGTTAACAAAGTTGATGGCCTCATCGGATTTGTTGATGTCCTGAAGACTGCATTTACCGTTTATGGCGGAGATGTAGCGGCCGATGGCACAGTCACACTAAGCGGTGCGGGAGCTTTTCTAGGTGGATTAGCTGGCGTGCTAGTTATCCTAATTATATTTTCAACAGGGGTAACTTGGTTGATGTCGACCAATCGCAATTTAGCAATGGCTTGCTTAGATGGAGCGGGACCAAGTTGGCTTGGCCACACTAACCCTCGATACGGCACACCCGTTCGCATCAACAACATCACTGGGATCCTAGCCACTGCAATCTTGCTTGTCAGTTATCAATTAAATGAAGGAAATCCTGCCAAGTATTTTGGTCTTGTTATCACTTTCGCAGTTGCGGCTTCGCTCATCAACTATCTTGCAATTTTTCCTGCATTTTGGGTGTTACGAAATAAGTTCCCTGACATCGCGCGGCCATACCGAGCTCCAGCACATCGCACAGTATCTATCTGGCTAACTCTGTTAGTTGCTTTCGGTATCTTGCAATTATTAGCGCCGGGAGCTGGTGACAATTGGTTTGGTGATGACTATCGGCCTTCTGGTTGGGTTTCCGACCAAGGCCTTCCTTACTACCTAGCGCAATTAGGTGTGCTTCTGGTAATGATCGCGATTGCGGCTGGATTTAGGGCTTTGGGTCGATCTAGGACGCAGTAGATTGCGCCGATCTTAGTTTTGCACGTTCCTGCAATAGCGGGTTCAGCCGCAGAATCTCTTGAAATTACCCCAGAGTCAAATTAGTAATAGCACCTTGCCGTACGGTTACATCCATGATCACTTCTGTTATTGATGTCGCAAATGCCGAAACTCTGGTCGCTAACTATGTAACCGAGCTCAGCGATAACGAAGTTGCGGCGCAGTCATTGCTACCTGATTGGTCGCGTGGCCATGTACTCACACACCTGGCAAATAATGCCCGTGGGCTTTCCAATCTCATCGAATGGGCGTTAACGGGTGTTCAAAAAGATATGTATGTCTCAACAGAGCAACGCGGACTAGACATCGAAACTGGAGCGAAGCGAAATGGCTCAGAAATTATTTCTGACTTTCTCGAGCAATCTGAGATTTTTGCAAGCAATTTAGATCGATTGCTAATTGGCCCAATACTGGCAACTGAGGTAGTTCTCGGAAATGGTTCTCGCGTTCATCCCCACGAAATCACGACACTGCGTGAACGTGAGTTACTAGTGCATTTAGTTGACCTTGGACTGGAATACAAGTCAACTGATTGGACTTTTGATTTTTGCATCAAGACTCTGAAAAGTATCACTGCGGGCAAGAGAAAAGAAGCAGTCAAGTTCCGTTTATTGATTGCTGGCGATCACACTTGGACATGTGACCAGAATGGTATGACGGACATTTTTGGCGTGCCACAAGATCTAGCCGCTTGGTTAATGGGCCGGGAACCAATTGGAAAATTAGTAACCTCTGATGGGTCAGCGCTGGGTAAACCGCCAGTTTGGCTTTAGGGTCATATCAATGGATTCACTCAAAAATTCAACGGGAAGCAGGACAATATGTCTGAAGAAAAAGCAACTATTTCAGTTCGCGCTAACGGCTCGATGCGAGTAACTGGTGCCAAGTTAATTGGCGCTGATGGCGAAGTCATTTCGGAACAAGACAGTTTTTCACTTTGCCGCTGTGGTCATTCAAAAGATAAGCCATTTTGTGATGGTTCGCATCGCGAAGCTGGCTTTGATGACCCGGGCACACACGCTCCAGTTGAGTAATGCAACTCAGCGAACTTAAAAGTTTTTGGAACCCAATTCTTGATGAACTTGAGGCAACTAATCGAATCGCTTGGCTAGCATTTTTTGATGCTCGGTTAGCAAGCCTTGACGGTGGCGTTTTAACTCTCGATTTTTCAGATGCGACTAAATTTCAAGAGGGTCATGATTTGAAGAAGTCACTGCCAGAAAAAAGTCACTCTGCTTTGACTGATGCCATCAAAAAAATTGCTGGGATTGAAGTCAGATTGGCGTTTTCTACGCCAGCCTAAAACGCCACTTTAGGAAAAACATCCTGATCATTTCGATTACGCATTCTTAGCTACTCGAGATGACTATTAGTCCATCTCCTTCTTCGATGTCGAACGTTTGACTCTTATGGGGATTGAGTGAAATTGCTTTTACTTGTTTGGATTCATGCTTGCGGTATCCAATAGCTGATTCGCCACGTGATCTCGCCAGCATTGTTAGGTGGCGGTAGTCCACTGTTTGGCCGATTTCCAAATAGTTCGAAATTGGAATTACGTTCAAGCTCACACCGTCACTATCAAAAAGGCTAACCAGTACGGGCAAAATATGTGGATTCTCCGCTACTTGAGAAATCATCAAAGCCCCAAGATTGTCGCTTACTACTAAGTCATCTACCAAAGCGGTATTTGCTAGCTCCGAGCGACGTGAATCAATAATTTCCGCGATGATTCGAGTTGATTCAACTCCATTTCCTTCGTCTTCAAATAGTTTGCGAAGTAAGAGCATTGTGATCATCGTGGAGGCATCGGCTTCTGCTACCGAAATGTTTTCGCGATATCCCAGTAATAGAATTCGGTCGAACCTTAGTCCACTTGCTGCTTCTGTTAACTCCGCCATACTTCCACGGTGCTCAACAAATTCTGCTGTGATTCCATTGAAAGATAGATTTCGCAATTCTTCTGCATCTACTAAATCGGGATTTGCTGTGACTCTTATTGTTGAACCTGGTGCCAAGTGTCTGACAACTTGATTAAGAACTATTCGCCCCATATATGACCAGCCGATGACTAAGATATTTTCTGGTGCTGCACCGATATCTTTTGCCAGTTTCTTGGCTTTGATCTCAAAAGCCTCAGGCGATTCAAGCCCAGTAAAGGCAATTTGATCATCATCACGGGCAATTGCAACTACTTGATCCCCTGATTCAAATACTGTGATGTGCGATGGATTTAGCTGAAACTTCCCATTAGATTTTCTAATACCGACAACAGATGCTGAATCGAATGCCGGCAGGATTTCACCGTAATTGTGTCCTATTAGTTCCGGAACTTCTTGAAAATAGATTTCTTCTCCAGCAAAATCCAAAAGATCAAGAATCACTGCTACTAATCCTGGTTGCCGACTTGCTTGTGCTGTAACGCGAGCAATAACGTCTTGCGCGAGTATCGGTCTAACTTGGCCGGCAGTGGCATGATTCAAAGCCTCCGCGTGATCACGGTTGAACATTTCAACTACGATCGGTGTTTCGGAATTTGGAATCAAAGAGCGAATAGAAATTACGGTCGAAACAACGGTAGCGTCACTTGCTGGATCTTCACTCAAAATAATTATGGCTCGCGCATTTTCAATATTTGTCCGCGCTAGTTCATTTGGATTTGTCGAATCACCGGTCCTGGTGACAAGTTTTAGAGTTCCCAAATCTTTTACTCGATCATTGATCTGTTCATCCATCGTCTGGCGATCAAGATCCGCAAACACCGCAACAACGGCATTCGTTATATTTGCGTTTGCCACTGTTAATTCACTAATAATCGGGAATATTCGATTTGACCAGCCAAGGATAAGTACGTGGTTTGATTCATGAATTGGACTTTTTCCACGCTTTAATTGATCAATTTTCTCAGCGATAGCGTTCGAAATGAAGCCGATGACAGTACCTGTAATTGCAATAGTGATACCCCAGAAAACCAATGAGAGTAACCGCTGCCACCAGGTATCGGTCACCGTTTCAGCTTCGAGAAAAATGATGCCAAGCGTATCCCAAAGTCGCTCGAGGAAACCTGTTGTGCCCGCAATCTCAGGGTTGCCTTCAGTCAGGTAACGAACGCCCGAGGTAACAAATGCCAAAAGCAATCCAACGATTGCTAACCAAGCAACTAAGGCACCCGGTCCTTTTGAAAGTGAGTTATCAAATCGGTATCGAAGATTTGATCGAACACTAATTTTTTTTACTACCTGTGTCTGTTTTTTACTGGACATTTGATGGACTCGGAATTCCTTGGTCAAAGCTACTTTGATCAATCAAGTTGGGACAAAATTAACTGCTTTTTCTGAAGCGGATAATCTTGAAATTTCGATAGCGATACGTTATCCAAGTTTTTTGGATTATTCAATGATTGGGAGACCCTTTGGCTTTTTATCGCCTTACTCCGCCCCAAATATAAGGTTAGGTCTTGCGCGCTCGAAGGGATTCGAACCCCTAACCTTCTGATCCGTAGTCAGATGCTCTATCCGTTGAGCTACGAGCGCGGGCACACCTAAATGTGCTTGCCCAGTCTAGCCCAGAACGCAGGTCTGCCAAAAATGGCAGATTTAGATAAAGACTAAATGTCCTCTAATGCGTAGTGGATTGGAATCACTTGGTCTAAACCTGTAATTCCAAACACCTTAAGTACGCGTTCATTCGTGATTACTAAATCCAATTCGATGCCTGCTTCGCGGCAACGTTTTAGTCCGCGCACAATTACACCCAAACCCGATGAATCCATAAATGTCACATCAGATAGATCAATTGCAAGTGCTGAGGCACCCGAATCAAGCGCGGTAATTATGGCGCTATCCAGCTCAGTTGAGGTGGCAAGATCAACTTCGCCGGATACTGAAATCACGTATCGAGCGACATCTGGAACTAATTCGATCTGCATACTTTTCCTTCTGGATTTGTATTACTAATCTACGCCATTGTCGGTCACTGGTTGGGCGATACCTGCAGTAGCCGTCGCTTCCAGGATGG